>Ga0102593_1000084_pt1 | contig 256548 bp, 253 predicted proteins | sample AraplaCol_mMS_r2_2_FD_76862 | JGI IMG/M metagenome (GOLD analysis project Ga0102593, IMG submission 76862) | Arabidopsis root microbial communities from North Carolina, USA - plate scrape MF_Col_mMS_r2 (SPADES assembly) (version 2) | ecosystem: Host-associated > Plants > Roots > Endosphere...
AAAAAAAAAAAGGAAAAAAAGAAAAAAAAAAAAAAAAAAAAAAAAAAAAAGAAGGAAAAGGAGAAAAGAAAAGGTGATAGTCAGTAGGGTAGAACAACCACCGACGAATGCAAAATGTCGACATCTGGTTCTTTGATAGTCTCATCACCTCTCGTTATACACATGCCATGTCTCTTCCTCCTCGAAAAATTTTTGAGCTAACCGCTTGCCACTCTCAGTCGGTTGACTAAAAGCGATTTCATCCTTGGAGATCTCCATGCCGTAGATATAATTGCTGACCACACAATCCAGTAAATCCAAGGCAATACCTTTCCTGCGTGAAGCTCCCGAAGTCCAGATACGCGAGACTCCCACAATAGCCGGATGTACCTCATCTCGTACGGAGACGGCTGAATCCGTCGTGGCGCCATTCGTCTCTCCTTGTACAACAGGTCGTGATTCCCAAATGCGTTCCGTCAATGCAAGCCCCACGCACCGACTATCCTTCATATGGAGGAAGACCCGGTATCGATCGGCCTTTTCTTCATCATCCTTGACGTGTTTCGGAGGCTCGGCTTGACTCCATAGAGTTTCATCGTCGATTTCCGGAGATGATAATTCTTTATTGACAACTTCTAATACGCGCTTTGCTTGGTTCTTCGCACTGGATGATGATTTCCGATCAACGATCACCACGTAACCCTCATCGAAACGAGTCGCCTCGTAGACCCAGCGAGATGCGTTTGCGCGCATAAAGGCTTTGCCCAGGTCCACCCCGGTCGAGTTCATCTCGTGGAACTTCTTGTGCAGCGCCGCATCCTCCGTGTTGGATGGGATATACTCCATCCCACATGTGACACAAGTCTTTCGTACCTCATGGCCCAGATCAATCTGCATCTGACGAAGCGCTGGTTGTTTTTGTTGTTGCGCTTTATCTTTCTGTTTGGGTGGATCGACGGAGGAGCGCACACTATTGGAGTTGACTTCTGTTAAGGGGGAACCCGCGGCAGGGGCATCCTTATTATGTTTGCGTTTTAGAAAGGCGAAAGTTGGTTTTCGCGTATTTGCTGGTGGTGGTGTTAATCGTGGTGGTGGGGAAGAGGGCGGCGTGGTGAGGTCGTCAATATCATCTAAGGTGCCTTCGGAGAGAACGACGGAATTGCGTCGCGATGGACTTGAAAGGACTGCGGCGGAGGATTCGCGAATAGCATATTGAAGATTTGTTTCCGCTTCATCCGATTCATCTTGGACGCGTCTTTTTTTCGCGGCTCGTTCATCGTCATAGACGCGCCATGTTGGTCTTCCGTATGTTTTCATCAGGCCTCTGGGGATTGTCTACCATTAGCTTTGTTTGATCCGAGCTTGCGCGAACATTTCATAAAAGAAAAAAGTAACATACCGCTTAAAAGAATTGGTGACTGTCCACGGCATCTCCCTTTAGTGTAGACTTGGTGGGGAGAGGAGTAGAAAGCTAAGATTGTTTTTTTTTCCACGGGGGTTTTTGGGCCAAGTTTAACTCGTTGCGATCGTCGGTTCCACCACACGCGTGACGCTAGGCTGGTTTAGGTCATATTGTTCGACCAGCAACACAAGATGGAACTTACTTCTATCCCTTGCTGGGAGCAATGAGCAGAGGAGGCGGGGGAAATGACACACAGCTAGACACGGGAATCTGTAGCTGGAATAATGTGGAGGAGATTGATTCGTTAAATATTGTAGGGTGGTGGGTGATTCTGTTATCCAGCGTGAAAGTCGCCACCAACGCGGATGACGAATAGTAACAGGGATATCACTGGATGAATCAGAGTATCAACTGTACACTGTTGGTGCCTACAGTAGGGCATAGATAGAAAGAGGGTAAATAGCTTGAAGTGCAAAGTTCATAATTGGGAAAAGTATCTTTTTCTAGCTCTTCTCTTCTCTCTCCTGTCACTCTCGAAATTCCTACGGGTGCCCGGTATGCCCGGTGGGACGGGACTCATCGGGCCTCCTTCGCCCCCCTTTCTGCTCATCAGGAACCAGTCAAACTGGTCAATCAGAGCGTTGTCATTTCGACAGGCTCCAAACCATCCTTCGCGGCCAATCGCAGCCCGACAAACCCACTAAATGACTGTGTACAATGTCGCAGCGGGGAGATTAAATGAGCATTTCGCCCCAACTTTCTGCCTCGTGTAGAGAAAGTACTGCTGGTAACTGTCATTTTCTTTTCTTTTCTTTTCTTTTCTTTCTTGTTGTTGTTAGTCACTACTCCGTATATTGAATCCCGATGGCTGGACTCTGGCCATGACAGTCAGAGGCTGGCTGGTATTCGACATGGTGGATTGCATATTCCAGAGTAAGGTGGTGAGCGATTAGCTTCTCTCGTCTCATCTCATCTAATCCCGTCTCATCCATTCATCACAGCCTGCTGTACTATGTAATAGGCACACTTCAAGGCGGACAGCTTCAGTATAGAATCATGCAGGCAGCAGGCCGGCAGCACTTAGCACTTGATCTACCTCGTTTGCTGCCGCCTCCAAACGACAGTAAGATGAATGAAGGTTAATGCACAGCGTCTACCGGGATCCATCTACTGTATGGAGTACATTTGAGTCCATCTTACACACGCTCTATCTTCCAGGGAGAAACCGGAGCTTCGACCGGGCCACAGCGCTCCCTCGCGGCGCTGATTGGAGCAGAGGTTGAAGCAAAAGATGACAGATCCTGTCCACTGATTGGCTTCATACTAATCCATCACCGATGGAGAACCAATTGGGGTTGCTTTTTGCTTTCTCTTGGCCCAGACTGACACAGCATGGCTCTTCCCCCAGATTTCAGTTTCGGGGTGCAGGGGATGCTGACACCAATTCTCATACTACATAGTGTTCTACATAGCAGAGTTCATCGTATACGAGGCTTGTGGCGAGGTCAAAGTCAAACTTCTTTTTAGCCAGTGAGAGGTCATCTATACAGGCAAACAGCATTAATCGGCTTTAACCTAGACTATTCTTGTACAGTATGTGCTACACACATACATACAGGAATAGTCTGATGATATTGATAGCGGGGCTCGGATCGTCTCAAGCTCCATACAGTACGGAGTAGACAGGCACCAGCTGCACGTTCTAGCAGATCAATCACCCTTTAAAGGTATCAGCGTAACACTAGTGTCGCTATCTAAAGTCAAAGAGGGGTATTTGTGCAAACAATACTACTGTATGTGGGCAGGGGCGAGGCTACAGTCGGTACAGTAATCTTGTACAGGATCACCTCAGCCGCTAAGGATGATGGTCAATTCTGGAAGCATCTACGTATGTACTTTTAGTAAATCCATCGTCGGTGTTATTTGGACCCCAATGCAATTGTCCATACTGCATTTATGTTACACACATAGTACGGCGAGGGTGCTGTACTCTACGCGGGGTCAATATCATCGTGAACTGAATGATCTTGATACTGATAGTTAACTATGACCTTATGTAGTACCATCACGACTAGTATATAACCTATATCGGAGATTCTCAACTTCTGCAACGACGAACGATAATGATAATCACATACTTTCTTACCTACATCTTTCTATGTCTATAATGCAGTAGCGTGCAGGACCTCTCATGATTACTGTAGACTTGAGTTGCAACGATGCCATCTCCACCGAAATCGGGCCGCTGCAGGCGATGGCACTAAACGGTTGAGAGAAGAAGTCTCCGCTCCGGTCGGGGACTTTACAGTTATTTAACAGAGTCATTCTTTTCCTTTTGTTAAGTTTAATTATTATTGTATTCTACTATTCTACTATTCTACAATATACAATATACAATATACAATTATTCTACAATTGACAATTACAATTATACTGACTCAATTGTGGTCGACTGGTCCCGCCTTTTCACCCGCGGAACCGACCCGGCGACAACTCAAAAATCTCTTCTCACCTTCAACCTCCTTCAAATCCTCCAACAATGTCCGACTCTTCACAAGTGGCTGGAAAGCGAAAGCGTGCGCGTGAGTGCTTCTCGTTTTCCTTGCATTCTCCTCTTACCCTGGTCCCTTTCCCCTTAGCTGGTATTCGAGTATCAATGCGTTTCTCATCGGATTCAACCATAATAAAAAAATCTCCAACGGGACTCCGCATGGCCAACAATGAACCAACCTTCTTAGGTGACATTGACATTGGCGCCTAACATTCTTCTTTTTCTCTTTCATTTTATCTACTTTCTTCTTTACAACAATATCCTGCGAATTGATACCATTATGGACCAGGCCACTCAACAACAGTCAACTAACAACGATCAATCAATAGGTACTCAATCGTGCCCCCCGCCCGAGCTGCCTCAGCTCGTTGCGGAGCAGCATGTTCCCATCCCCTCGCACGATCGCGATACTCAGCGCCTAATTGTCATTCTGTCTAATGCCAGTCTGGAAACTTACCGGGCTGCTGGCCGGGCTGGATCTAAGGATGAGAAATATTCTCTGTTGAACAGCGATGAGCATATCGGTATCATGCGCAAGATGAACCGCGATATCAGCGAGGCTCGTCCTGATATCACCCACCAGGTATGTTACCTCTTTTATACATTTATATGCATCTACATATAATAGCCGGACGATTACTCATGACTATCTCTAGTGCCTTCTTACCCTCCTTGACTCCCCCGTCAACAAGGCCGGTCGGCTTCAAATTTTCATCCACACTGCCAAGGGCGTCCTGATCGAAGTCAACCCCTCCGTCCGCATTCCCCGAACTTTCAAGCGTTTCGCCGGTTTAATGGTCCAACTGCTGCACCGTCTCTCCATTCGCTCCACCAATTCCCAAGAAAAGCTCCTCAAGGTCATCAAGAATCCAATTACCGACCACTTACCCCCCAACTGCCGCAAGGTGACCATGAGTTTCGAAGCCCCCGTGGTCCGTACTAAGGACTATATCGAATCGTTGGGTCCTAAGGAGAGCATTGCGATTTTCGTGGGTGCCATGGCTAAGGGTCATGATGATTTCGCCGATACCTTCAAAGACGATACCATTAGTATCAGCAACTATAGTCTGAGTGCCAGTGTTGCTTGCAGTAAGTTCTGTCATGCGGCTGAGGAGGTGTGGGATATTCTGTGAACGATTCGGGTTGGAAACTTCCGCCTGCCGCCGCGCCTCTCTTCCTCTCTCTCTCTCTCTCTCTCTCTCTCTCTCTCTCTCTCTCTCTCTCTCTCCCTCTCTCTCCATTGAATTGTTAGAATAGAGTTTGGATTGAATGATCTTTGCGTGTGCGTGCCCGCGCTGTTTGCCCTGTTGCCCGCCGTTCGCAGTCCGGCTCGACTGCGCCTTTATTCAAGCCACGAATTTCCCTTGTGACGGTTGTGACCCACGGGCTACGAGACGAGTTTTGGACCGTCGTTGTCTCTATCTATTTTCGGGGTATCTCTTGTTTTTCCTTTTTTTCCCTCATACGCTGGATCACTTCTCCGTCATATCTCGAGCATCACTTTTTTCTTACTTTTCTCTGATTACTTTTTGCAATTTCTTTTTGGAGGATATGGGATACTTTTGAGATCTTTTCTTTTTCTTTTTGCTCCGGAGAGGGGGTTCAGACCCGTGAAAGATGGTATCGAGGGAATTGCTTGTTGATTTCCCCCACGTTCCAAGAGACATTCGGACTGGATGGCATTTGGTTCCTTTTCGCCTCCAGTCCTGATCCAGAGCTCTTGCGCAGCCCGCTTCGACTGTGGCGAGACCAGAAAAGTGAACATATAAGATCGGGAAACCAGTCTTGGATCCTGAGATCAGGCACATATTGTGTTGAATATAACAAAATCCAAACATTTCGTTTGCTCTCCTGCAGTAGTAGTAACGTACAGTAGTGAGTAGTTAGTATATAACTCCATACTGAAGTTCTTCGCCATGACTTTCTGTTCTCGCCAAGTGGCAGTCTACAGTACCATTCGTAGTCCATTTCGCTTTTTATTCCTTTTATTTGATTTCAGCCTATAATAATTCCCCATTTCGACGTGGCAAGGTGCCGCCTCACTTTGGACCTGCAAAACCAAGTCAAAAGGACTAAACCCAGCCTGTCTGCAACTAATCGGAAGCGTGCAGCATAGCGGCCGGACGAATCAGTCAAAGGCCCCAGGCATGATTTCTGCATTTCTGCCCAGATTAGAATCCCTTGCTATCCTCAGCAATCATTCATTACAATATTCCACTCTACAAACACAGTGCATTCAAATGACTCATTTTATGAAATCCAATTATATACTCTACTGTACATAGTACGAGTGTATCAATTCAGCATCGCGCATAGTGGCGGTCAGCACGCCTGCCCAAGAAAACCCGCACGACACCGCAAGGTACTGGACACATACTCCGTAGTACTCCTTGTTCTCCACCATCGACTCCAGTCTACTCCATTCTTGTTTCTTTGCCTCACTCAATTTGCTCTTGATGGCGGAGAGAACCACTCACGCCCACGCACGTCCACTCTCTTCCATCCACGAATTCCAAAGTAGCCCCATCCGTCGTCGGCATTGATCCACCAGCGGCCCCTGCGATGAGCTGGCCCCTGGTCTTTTCTTAGTGATTTCTCTTCGAGTAAGGGAACTATCACCGTGGTCTAGTACTCTTTCCCCTCTACTAAGCTGGGAGGAGTACACTTCCAGGAAATAGTCCAGCAACATGATTCGATGGGTCCTCGCCTCGTCCATGACAGCACGTCCGTTTCACCAGCTTCCCGACGCGCAGATCGCCCGATCGGGCAGAATTCCTTGTGATCGTGGTTAACTCTACTTCCAATACTCTCTTTGCTCTGTTTCCCAGTCCTTTCTCTGTATGTACTACCACCCCCCCCCCAATTCGTTCAGGGTCCACTCGTCCACTCCATCCACTCCGAGTGAGGGGCTCCCTGCAGCCTCTCTTTCTCCTTCTCGGTCGACTACTGCGTGGACGACCATTACATTGGGCTTGGGCATGAGAGTTGGAGAATAGGGGGTTGGACCCATGATAGAACCTGGCTCTGATTTTCCCTGTAATTCCACTGGTTCCTGGCAGGTCGCCTTGTGTTTGTAGTGGTGGTGTGTCATAGTTCTTAACTTATATAGACTTGGGTCCGGTTTCCGAGTTTCGCTCACCGTATATATTCCTAAGATACCGACTGTTTGCCGGTAATTTCTTCTCTTCTTAATCATCTATTGATTTATAAAATCTCTCTCTTCATCTTCTTCATCTTTTTCCTTCTGCAATTTACACTCAAGCCGCGTGCAGAATACAATCTGGCACGCCCTTCTACCTTCTTCTCCCATCCGATATGCCGCTCTCGCATTTGACTTTGACCGTCTCGCACCTCCCAACCTCCACATCATTCTTCCTATCATGTCTCCAGCCTCTGGGATACCAGTTTATTGGTCGTCATGACGATTATATCGGCTTCGGACAGAAGCAGGGCGAGCCCGCTGATTTCTGGGTCACGGAGCAAAAACCAGGGTAAGTCATCGAGTGCTACTAGTATTTATGGATATACATGAACTAGTCCAAAACTGTTTCACTTTTTATGTTTCTAACTGAAGATGAATAGTATCTCCACTAGTGCTGTGCACGTTGCCTTTCCGGCTCCATCTAAAGACGCCGTCAAGACATTCTTCATCAGCGCCTTGAAAGCTGGCGGGCAGATACATGGTGAGCCCAAGACTCGTGATTCACAGACTGGTTACTACAGTGCCGCCATCATCGACTTTGATGGGAATAGTATCGAGGCTGTATATCGTCCTGGTGCTTCGGTTGTTGCATCTGAAGCCGGAGGTCCTACAATAGCCCTGTTAGAGAATGGCTCGGTTGTCTCGAAGAGTAGCAAAGCTACCACTGTCAGCAAAGCCACGACAATCAAGAAGACCGAGAGCATTGCACCACCTGCTTCTGAGGCCCAGTCAAGAGCTGTTTCTAGAGCACCTACGGCAATTGAGAAGGCTGCGCCTTCGGTTGTCTCCAATCATACACAGTCACAGTCGCGATCTATACCACCGCCCACACATGTTCAAACACAGACTGTTCAGAAATCTGATGATGGCAAAGCTGCAAAGACGATCGTCGGTACTCTCATTGGTGCTGCTGCCGGCGCTGCAATTGCATATGCTATGGTAAAAGGCGACTCGCAATCCACCGAGTCAGAAACCGACAAGAGTCAGACTCAGAGCCAGGCTCCCTCACAATTCATACCGAATGCCTTTGCCCAACTGATGGCACCATCACAATCACCCAAGGAAGAAGAGCAGCCTCATCAATATCGAGCCATCGAAGCACCACCACCACGCAGCGTCTACACCTCTGCCTCTGCCTCTGGTCCTCGCTCAACCATAAGTCGAAGCGTGACATCCAAGAACCCTCGCGCCAGCACCGTCTACGAAGGAACAGAGTATTTCGACGAGAATGGCCGCCGCGCCTCAGACGGTAGTATCTTCAGTATCCCAGAAGATATCCCACTCCGTGCAATCGAATACCCACCCCAAGGCAACAACTCCCAGCGATACCCCTGCAGTCCTAGCACTTTCATCAGCAGCTACGCAGCAGACAAACCTCGCGCTCGCTCCCTGGCCGGCCAGGGAAGCACCCACTCAGCCTCAACCATCAAAGCATCCCAGACACAGAGTACAACCCGGCGTCACAGCCACGACGACAGAGCCAGTTACACCTCCAGCCACCACTCCCAAACATACCACGCAGCCTCAATTCACAGCCACCAAAGCGGTGCCGGCACCGCCAAACAACCATCCAAATCCACGACCGGAAGCACCGCTTCCTCCACCCGCTCCGCGCGAAACATCCCACTCCCAGCAGGATCCCAAGCAACATACTACAGCGCAGCACCAAGCCAAAACAAATCACACGTTTCAGCACGGGAGGTCCCGCTGCCAGAGAGTGTGATTGATTTAGATGTGAACTCGAATGTTACGCCTGATGACTCTATTAGTCAGGTTGGTAGTCGATCGGGTAGATCTCATCACTCGCATCGTTCGCATCGGTCTCATTCGAAGGCTGGTTCGAAGGCTTCGAAGAATTCGCATGCGCATTCGTCGAAGTCAAAGTTTGATATTCCGGTTATTCCGGCCGATAGTGTTAGCCAGGCTTCTTCTCAGCGGACTGTTAAGGCTGGGAGTCGGGCTCATTCTCATGCGGGGAGTCGGAGGGGGAGTCAGGTTGTTTAATTGACCTCTCTTTTGACCTTTTTTCTTTTTTTTTTTCTTCTTTTTTCTTCCCTTCTCTTTTTTCTCTTCTTTGCTTTTCACTTCACTTCTTTTTCTTTTCTTTTCTTCTATCTCGTCTCGATCTTTACTGATTGGGCTTCCATTCTTCGTTGAACTTATTTCATTTGCATCATTTGCGCGGTCTCGATAAATTATACATAACACGGTTTGAAGACATTTGCATTCAGGGACTTAATTTGCATGGAATATTTTGCATATAAAGGAAATACAATACACTTGATATTTTTGCCATTTAACGGATTGTTTTCCATCCGGTGTATCATTTCTATCATGCCTAGATGGATTATTTTCACTAGTATCAAAGCTTGCTCGGTTATATTCTGCTCGATTTATTCAATCTTGAATACTACAAAGAAGTTCAGTACCTACTGAACACTTTTGTAGTATTGCTAGGTAGCAGAGCTCATCATATTCAAAAGAAAGTTTCTTTCTTCTAATTCAAAGAGTAATCCAACTCAACATAGACAACCATGGGGTGCGTGCATAGTATACTATGTACATATCTTGCCGAGCCTAAATTCTGAGGTTCCTAATAGACATGCTATGTAAACCATGTACCGGTGCTTCGACTTGTACGTATGTATGTACTGATTATCATGTAAGTATCCATAGAATAGACAGCTCACATTTGAATATTAAACAGTGTAATCCTTGGTTATAAATTTTGCAGAATGCACTCCTCATGCATATACCCACAGCTTGAATGGAGAATTATTCCTGCACGTTCCCGACTGAAGAACAATTAATACCACTAATGCAGTCCTGTCACGGAGTCCGTACCAAGAAAGTTACCACAACTTTGAATAAGAGCACTAATTTCTTCCAGGTTTGGCTCGCCTAGGAGGAAGTCGAAGAGTATTACATCCTGCGTGGGACTTTTCGGCCGTTTTTTTTTTGCCTGGAGTAATACCTATCCGCTTTGTACTAAGTCCTTAAGTTTGTTCCGGCATACTTTGGCTTGCAATTAGCTCAAGGTAACCACTGAAGTGTACACCATGGTGGACCAGGCATAATTTTGAAATTGACTATCCTTGAATACCACGTGGAAGTGGAATCGATTACAATACTCACTGCAGAAAATAACTTGTATGCATGGTATTTCCAAGGTTCTCATATTCACTCATTATCAAAAAGTAACAAAAATTGCCAGGCCAGACAGCATGCTAGTATACTAACGATGCAGATCATTGCTCGAGTGTAGCTTCAAAAGGGCTCAATAGGATAAACGTCTACTCCTGCTCCTTCTTAACAACAGGCGAATCTTCCCTTGGCTCCTCTTGAACAATCTCCTCCGGGAAAGGCTTTCTGGCCCAAACTCTTCGAGTCCGCTGGTAAGGGTGGTGATTCGGGTTCAGGAGAGCCTTTCTTATTTGTGCATTGTAAACTCGAACCTCTTCCTGACTCCATGGGGCCGGGTCTCCGAATTTGGTCATCAGAAACATTGTGTACCCCTCCACACCATTGAGCCAGTGGTGCAGGTTGATTGAGCCGAGTTCCTTCTTCGTTTTGTCTCGGGGCCAGGGTCCGATGGGCCATTTCAGTGCTTTCTCGTGGACATCGATGAATCCGGCCTTTTCAATTGAGGCTCGCATTGTTTTGACTAGGTCCATGCGTTTTCCGGATTTATTGGCGGCGGCATCACATCTGTTTGGCATTGATTAGTGACTGTAAAAATAATATTTTGTGTTTTGAATTTCTTTCACAGAAGTGTGTGCTGTACCCACCTAGGTCCAATATCATATAACACATTGCCCTCCGGAATACTTTCATCATCACAGTAGATGTTGGGATGAATTTCCATTTGTTCAATCCAACCACCCGGCTCAAGATTATCATAGCATTTTCTCAACAAATCATCCATCTCCCCCGGCGTAAAAGAGCAAGCCAAAACACGTAGATGAATCAAATCGAATTTCTGACTCCAGGTCCACTCTTGCGTAACATCATCCACCTCCAACACACAGTTCGGCGGTAACCATGAGACAGGGGGAGGGAAGAGATCCACGCCACGAACCCAGCTATCTGGGTACATATCCGCGACGTCAATAGCCCAAGATCCCTTTCCCGTACCGATATCCAGCACATTCTTGGGCTCAATCGGGGCGCGGAAAAGAGGGTTATCTTCCATGGAATCTCCGACGATAGCGGCTAAATGACTAGCATCATATGTTTCGAATTGCTGCTCATCAGCCGGGAAACAATACTCGTCTTCCTTGAGAGATTGGTAACGTCGACCATTCTCTACGATTCCGCGGTAGATTGAGGATCCGATGGATGTTGTTTCGGAATTCCAGTCTCGGGGATCATATTCGTCGTGGCGAAGATGCACGTCTGGGTCGACGGCAATTTTGATTTCGTTGGACATTATCGATGTATGTCTTGGCGTTCTGCAGAATTTATGTATTTGATTAAGCTTCTGTTGCGGCAAAATAATACCCCCTCGATTTCCAACACTTCTGAAAGATGGGATATTGGTGGGTTTATGTATGATTCGGATATTAGGGCCAATCTTAAAGTTGTGTGCGGGTTAAATCACAGTCTTATCTGTTTGTGTTGACGCTTTGACACTCGAATACAATTTCGCGGGTCGCAAAATAAGAGGGGCAGAATGGGGGGGTGTTCATCTTTTGTATTGTCTTTTAATTGTTTTTTTATTTTTTATTTTTTTATTTTTTGCTTCTTACAGTAAGTATTGTACTTATGTTTGACGCTAGAAATATTGATGGTCCACTTGAACGGCTGGTTGTGCTATGAGGGGTTCTCTTTATTTCCCCCCCAACTAACTCTTCAACTTGTCGGGGTCTCCGGAGTTTAATTTGGATACTGCATTGACTGATTTTTCTCGAGGATATTTGAAGAAGATGATTATTGATTGTCCGGGTAGAGACGGCTTGCATAATAAAGTCCGCACTAACTTTGACATAGACAGGGGTGAGACAGCTGCCAACCCTTCATGGCGTAAAAGACCTAATAAACTCCCGAAACCTGGTCATATGGCCTGGGCTAATGTGGCCAAGACCAGTCTGGACACTACCTTTACATTGGTGGAAATCTCGCATGGCAGGTTATTTCATACTGTACCCTTGTAAGGCTTGACAGGTCGTGGGGCGACGAACCTCGGTTTCGCCGGGGAACTATGGGGGTATCCCCCGAGGAGTTCAGTGCATGGACGAAGTACATATTACAGCCATTCTGTGGAGTTGAGATTGTTTTCGCATAGGAGTCTGTGGCGTTACACTCAAAGCTTTGATGTACCTTTCAACGACCGATTAGAAGCTGGTAAAATAAGTACGACATTCCAAGGAGCTCGAAATCCATGGATAACTACTGCAGCTTAAATCAGGCAATTATCCTTATTCATCTTCATTGATCAACGTCAATATATACAGTCACGTATAATTTCCTCAAGCTGGCAAATGGCATCATATTGATCCTGGTAATTCTGCACGGCCATGATAGGATCCCCATAGCTCATTTTGTGCTGCAAACGAGCTTCGTAGCTCAGAGGGCTTCCAAATGGTTCCTGTCCGACGATGCATATTATTATTGATGTGCCTTTCCTCTGTAGTCTGTGGTTGATATTGATGCTGGTATTGATCATCTTTCTCCCATGCTTTTGGCTGCTCCGATTCTTGTTGCCGGTCTCTCTGTTCACGCCTTTTCCTTTTGCTGCAGTAGATCAAAGCTCCACCTATTATTATCAAAGGTAGACCAAGACCTGCTCCTAAACCAGCCCCAATAGCTACGAGCTGCGTCTTGTTGTAAGTCACGGTTGAAGGACATGTACTGCTTGGTGTTCCGGTCAAACTAGCCAGTGTTTGGCTCGTGGTTTGGCTGGTCAAATTGCGCGCTGTCGTATTCGTCGGGAAATGATCACGATAAGATACGCCATTCTGAGCCACTGTCACATTTGCGGTCTGATATTCGAAGGTGCCCAATGCATTTCTTGCTAGACATGCAGTCCCAGCAGAAACATCATGACTACAAGTCAACAAAGTACTGGAGGTATTGCACTGGAATAGATTTGCCCAGCCGTCTGCGATTTCTATGAAACGAGAAGGATAATTTGGTAAGATTTTGAGCAATAGTGATAGAGTTTTGGGTGAATTACCCGTATAGCATGCTCTAGGACACTCAGCAATCGGCCAGGATGTGTCGGCGCAAAGCCCACGATACAGGATTCCAAAGTTCCCCGTAAAGCAGAGGCCATTTGATAGACAGGATTCACCTTGCAAACAGCATGATAGGCTATTCGGACACTGTCTATATCGACTATCCACTTTTCCATTAGGATAATAACATTTTGCCGAACATATTGGTATTAGAAGTAGCAATATTACCGCAGAGGGTAAACAGCGCAGGAATTGAAATCTGGAAAATGGTCGAAACATCGAATATTGAGAAGCAATCTCGAAGGAAACGATCGGGTTGAGATACATGAGATGGAAAAAAAAGGTGATTTGAGATCATCGCGGGAAACGTGGGATACTTGACCAACTAGAGCCTCAAACCGGTTCACAAAACGACATGGAGTGGCTTGCATTAGTTGTTCGACGTTTCTTCCATATAATTTCATGAAGTGGGAACATCGTCAAAATTGACCATACAAAAGATTTTATTCGCATGGGAAATAAGGGCCTAAATATGCGCGCTACATTTTGGGCAATTTTTGAAGCAGGGGTTCGGCGGCTACGAAGCTAATTTAAGAAAACACGGCGGTTAGCCTCAGGTCGCCCTTTGATTTCAATTCGCCGTTTGATTCAGAAAGCAAGACATAATTATCGTTTAGCCGATCGGTTTTTGGCGAGGATCCTTTACTTCTTGCCGTCAAATTATATTAAATGTTAGTACTTCGTTGTGTTCGCATTATTATCTTGGCTTCTGATATTCACTCCAACCACAACTTGTAGTTATATCTCGGTTCAAACCAGCTTTGATGTTTTTATAGAGAAGAACTTTTTTCTTTTTGAAAGAGAAAAGTTCAAATGAACAGACTACATAAAAAGGTGCAAGCATTCAGAGGATAAGACTAAAACATGAATGAGCAACCGCTGGCAATTTACACCGAATCTCCGGTCCTTAGGGCTACGATGTATGCACGAATCTGAAGAGCCCCAAGAGCAAAAGAAAATATGTTTATAACTTTTCTGGAACTTGTTTCAACTTTTCAACTAGTGGGACTTGTATAGTAACCTATTTTTCTCTTAGAAATATGTCTATACCTTTCGAACAAGAGGGATTCCCACTACCCTACTGACAACGCGTCATCCATCATGTGGCCCCTCAAGTACAACTAAAAGAAATTAAGATAAATCAGGGTAGAATATTCTCCTCATGCCTTGTACCTTGGCTCTCTCCACAACGTGGTCGATCTCAGCTCTTTCGCGGAATTGAAATTCCAACCCTCTCGCGCCCCTATGTAGATACGTCAGCTTGGAATGTTGATCGATCGAGATTATAGATAACCCTTCAAGCCACCGATGTAGTGCTTCTTATATCCAAGCCAAATCCGAATTATCGATAAAAGAAAGACCTCACTAATACATCGACTATCATCTGGCAATTCTGGAGTCTTCAGTCTTACACTAATGAAGGTGAAAATCAACTTGCCTATTTCCTACCATACAGCGGCATCTGAAGGACACATTCACGGAGAAGAATTGGTTTCGATTTCATCCTGATATCGATTAACCACTTTAATTACCGGAGAAATAGCAACATGTCGCTCTCAATCCCCGAGTCCGAGACTAGCCGCAAATCCAGGCTAAAGGAATTCCTTGACGAAGACATCTGCGAAGACATTCTCCTCGAAAGCGAGCTTCTCCTTCTCTCTTTCGCGACTGGCATCCAAGATGCTGCAGCGTGGCCTGACTATATGTGTTTTGCTTCCAATCAAACAGGCAACACACTCTTCCTTGCGATCGGCGTAGCTGGTCTCACTCGTGATGCATACAGCTTTCCCAACATCGGCGTTAGCTTAAGTCTTTTCGTCGCTGGTGGCTTGGTAATGGGCCAACTGGGAAACTACTTCGGAGTCAGACGAAGGCTTTGGCTTTTGATTAGCAATTTGGTTCAAACAGCCTTGGTATTTTGTGCTTTGATAATCCAATATTCCTGGCCGATTAAACGCGATGGACCTGCCGCTCTGGCTGTGATTGCATCTCTGGCATTTTCGTCGGGTGCACAGGTCGCCATGAGTCGATCTTTGAAAGTCACTGAGATTACGACTGCGATGGCTACGGCGGCATTCATTGATGTGGTTATTGATCCTAGTTTGGCAAATATACGGAATCGGCTGAGGAATCGCAGGGTCTTGTTTCTTGTCATGTTGACGGCGGGTTGTTTTGTTGGTGCTTTTGCACAGCGAGAGGTCAGCTCATCATTTCCAATTCTTCTTTGTGCTATCGGGAAGTCGATAGTTACAGTGGCCTTTTTGTTCAATCGTCCTATAAGTAAAGTGAAACTTGCAGAAGAATTGAAAGTTTAATTATTTCGTAGTAAGCATATATTATCATATCACACCTAACATGGGCTAATGCTAACTACCATTACTACTGCTAATAGAATCTGCTAAGGTTCATAGGCATGCTGTAAGGAACGGCCATGAAGATGTCGCTCAGTATTTGGCGACTTTCAGCAAAGGATGGTTTTGAAGGGTTTTTTTGGGACGGGACCTCCTTTGGTGAGCGAGGGGAACTGGAGAAGACACCCTCTTTGGATTCTTGTACGATTTCGCCCGAGCCCTAGATATATGAGTTCTGAGGCCTGATGAAGAAAAAGAATGCGTTGTGATTCGACCGAGTAAAAGACAGATGATCGCTATTGCGATGTATGCACTCGTACAATACCAAGGGATGCTTCTCATATGAAATGTGAAACATGCGAAGACTTCGATATCTGCTATCAATGCGCAGAACTGAATGTTGAGTGCTTGGGTTCTTCTCATGTATGGATATGTCTGGTCTCGAATGATGATCAATGATGACTTAAATAATGAGGCATAGGAATATCATAGCTAGTTGTTGCTATTGTGATTTGGATAATAAATGAAAATATGCTAGCATACTTCCCTAGCACATGCTATAAAATGGCTTGAATCATGCTAAAAAGGCCCGTAAAGAGTCAAAGGATGAAGACGTGTTGAAACAACTTGATGGTTGAAGGAAATAGGGCATTGACGGTCACCTGACGTTCACCCAAAACTTGAAAGACTACAGTGGATGTCTTGAATGAAAACTGTTCCAGGCGAGCCATGGAATTTGTTTATGATTGACAAGGGAAGAGTAATAGTATTTACATCACCAACGAAAAGCCAACACCAACACCAACCAACCCAAATGCATAATTTACACGAACAAAGAAGATCCACCCGTAAGCGTATCCAGACCGCCCTCCCCATCAATAAGAGGGAAAACATTATCGATCCGATCCTGAAGAATCTCCATTTCAGCCTCCCATCTCCTCAACTCCTCAGTCTTAGTCTGCGCCTGACGAGCAGCGCCGTACCAGGCTTTCTTCGCCGATTGTACGCTCTCGGCCTGTTCCTCACGTGCACGAGCAACAAGTGACGAGACCATCGTCCTCCAATTATCAAGTCCAACCTTCAAGCACTGTGCGCAACGGCCGCGTGCATCGATGTCAGGTGAATTGTGGAGTTCTGCGAGTGTGGTTTCTGCCATTTCCACTGCGTCGCGGGTCCAGGCAAGTCCTTGGTCCTGAGATGATGATGCGAAAAGGATCTCGCCGATGTAGGTCATTAGTCCCGCTTCGTGGCAGATGGACCCGGTTTTTCTGGTCGGGGGGTCATTGCCAGAAGGTGCGGCGGGCGGGTACTCGACTGGAATGAAGAGAGTTGAGAAAAGTTTGAAGACAGGTGCAAGAGGGTTGTTTCCCTGTGGAGGGGGTGTGAGGGCGAAACCATCTTGTTCAAGAGGAAGACTGCGCCAGGCCTTCAAGACGGATGTGAAGAGTGAGAGGGCGGCTGGAAGGTCACCCTGACGGGCACTGTGAACGGCCAATGCGGTCGATACACGGATCAGGTTTTCTGATGGGGGCTGCGGACTGGTATTTTTCAAAATACCCGTTTTCAAATCAACCAACTTATCTGTACCACTTTCGATTCCTCCAGCCGCAATGTCTAATGCCCAAACGTACATGTCGCCAGCCGTCCGACCGAGACCCTTGTAATCGAGCCAATCGGCATAAGCAAGTGCTGCCTCAACCTTCTGCTTCGTATCAAAGCCATTCGTCGTCAAGATCTTCATATAGAACTTCTCTGGTGGCGGGGAAGCGGGTTCGCAGTCCTCCTCGTGCATGACATAGTTTGCGGCCGCGGGCATGGGCTTAGGTCGTGGGTTTGAAGGTCCGATGACATGTTCAGCTGGTGCAGAAACTCGCTGTTTCTTATCCGTGACCCAACCTTCCAGGTTCTCTGCCGCCTTTGCGGCGCCTAACAGGGCCTGGAAATAGCCTCGACGCCAAGGCTCGCTCTTCTCGGAGATATCGAGACCAGTTTTACCGACGCCTTCGACCAGGAATCCTCCGTCTCCTTGCTCGATGATACCCGCCCCTTCACCTTCGACGTTCTCCAGTCGTTGGATGAGTTCGTGGAGGTAGCCTGCTACCATGGGCCAATCGGTCAAAAGATGACCAGTATACTCAGGATGCTGCAGTGCTTGCGCTGATCGAAGACACCAGCGAGATTTCAGACTCCATTCTGGCGGGGACGGCCATTTATGCTCGATGTCTTCTTGGTAAACGCCGAGCTTGATGAGAGAGAAAAGGAAGAAGATGACGGATAAAGTGAGAGTAGTCTTAACGGTGTAGCTGATGCGCTTTTTGTAATAATCCCGACTCGTAGTTGATACTAGTCGACCAAAGTGCTTGCATAGATGGCTTGAAAGAGGTGGGATTGGTCGTGAAAGTGGTTGTGGTGAGAGAAATGGAAGCTGTGGACGACCCGACGGCGGGGAGATTTGCAGTCGTGTACGATGGGTGAAAGGGCGGAGTGGATGTAGCCCAGGATGTCTGAATGGCTGCACTGGTCGAATACGAGTTGGTATTCGGCCAGCAATATTGCGTGACAGCATATTGAATTGTTGAATGAGAAGTTGGTTCTGGACTCTACCGATGCACGAGACATTTCAGGTGTAGTGTTTGCACTGTTTGTTTCACGGCACGTGACATATAGCTATAGTTAGGATTGAAAAGCGTTTATTGATACTAAACATTAACAGAGACCAAATCAAATTCAAATATCAGATATCTACGATTTTGTATTCTGCGATTCCATTTCGTGAAAAGGGCTGAAATAAGCTACTCGAAATAGAAGAACAATAGCAATGAACATTGATAACGAAGTCAATTCGGAATCTAGTATAGGGGAATCCAGTCGCAATTAAAAAGCGAATAAAAGTCTCTATGTAGGCCAAGCTTCAAAAACAGAAAAATCAAGCATCACAAGAAATCCTGGGATGTTTTTTTATATATCTACTGGGACTTGTCGAAGTAACCCTCGCTCTCGAGCACGAGAACAATTTCGTGCACGATGGAGCGAACACTCTGCTTGGAAGCATCAACAACGAGGTCGGCCTTCTCAGGAGCCTCGTAGGGGTCATCGACACCGGTGAAGCCCTTGATCTCACCGCGGCGAGCCTGCTCGTAGATACCGCGCTTGTCGGTCTTCTCGCAGTACTCGAGGGGAGTGTTGACGTGGACAAGGAAGAAGGAACCGGCCTGGGAAACAGCGTCACGGGCGTACTTCCTGGAGTGCTCGTAAGGAGCGATGGGGGCAGCAATGACGGCGGCACCGGAGCGGGTCAGCTCAGAGGCGACGAAGGCAATGCGCTGGATGTTCTTGTGGCGGTCCTCACGGGTGAAGCCCAGCTCGGAGGAGAGCTCGTGGCGGACAGTGTCACCCAGCAGCAGGGAGACGGAACGGCCACCCTGCTGGTTCAGAGTAACCTGCAGAGCACGGGCAATGGCGTCCTTGCCGGAGTTCATGTAACCAGTCAGGAAGATGGTGAAACCCTGGCTGTTACGGGGAGGGTTGGACTCGCGGAGAATCTTGACAACCTCGGGGTAGGAGAACCACTCGGGGATGTGAGCGCCAGTGCGAAGACGACGGCGCAGCTCAGTACCGGAGATGTTCAGGGTCTTGACACCAGCAGGGACCTGGTCGACGGGACGGTACTCGTCGGTGTCGGGGAGGTAGGTGACCATCTGGAACTCGACGACCTCGATACCGAGCTCATCCTTGTACTTCTCAACGGCGTGCTGGGCATCGTAGGGGCCGTAGAAGTCCTGGCCCTTGGAGTTGCTACCAGGACCGGCGTGGTCACGGCCGACAATGAAGTGAGTAGCACCGTGGTTCTTACGGATGATAGCGTGCCAGATGGCCTCACGGGGACCACCCATACGCATGGCCAGACCCAGAAGACCCAGAACGGCCATGCCGTTGGGGTAACGGGGCAGGAGTGCCTCATAGGCGCGGACACGGGTGAAGTGGTCAATGTCACCGGGCTTGGTCAGACCGACGACAGGGTGGATCAGAACGTTGGCTTGGCGAGAGCGAGCCGCGCGGACGGTCAGCTCACGATGAGCACGGTGCATGGGGTTACGGGTCTGGAAAGCGACGACGCGGGACCAGCCCAGCTTGTCGAAGTGAACGCGAAGCTCAGCGGGGGTGTCTTTTGAAACATTAGTATAAAGAGTCGAAAGAAAATAAAGTAAAAGATCAATTGATCTGGAACGGAGAACGTACAGCGCAGAGCGACATAGTCGTAGTGGTTGAGCTTGTTGACAGCCTCAATCTTACCACCAATGTAGAACTCCTGGACGGTCTCGTTCAGGTACTTGATAGCAGGGTGCTCGGGATCGCCACCAAAGACAAGCTTAGCCTCCTTGGCCCTAGATACAGGGGAAATTATCCACGTCAGCCAGACCCACAAAAAAAGGGACCCCCCGGTCCAGGCATTGCGTAAAGCAATTGGTCCATGCACTCGTCCACGCCACCACCACCAATTCACCACAGAAAAGATGGAAGCGCATTGTCCCAGTATTCAGCGGAGATCGACAGGATAAGTCGCGGGAGTCCGATAGACCAAGATCGCAGCACAACACTGGACGGGTAGCAGCGGAAAGTGTAAAAAGGCCGAGTACTCACTTGTCGGGGCGGTAGATGTCGTCGATGGTCAGGATGGCCAGGTTGCGGTCATCACGGAAGTCACGCAGAGTGATGCGGCTACCGGCCTGCAGCTTCAGAGCATCAATCTCCTTCTGGGTGATATCGAGGGTAATAGGCATGGAGAAGACATTGCCATCGGCAAGGCGGCAGTCCTCGCAGACACTGTGGAACAATTAACATTGGGACATCCCAAGTATGAGATATCGAGGAAGATGCGGTCTATAGCGTAGGCATCCATCCAATAGTATCATTCGTTTACGTACCGGTCATAGTCGGCCTGGTTCATGAAACCTATCCAAAAGCAAAATCATGTCAGTAAAAGGTCTATCCGCCGGCGCCGCAGAAAAATAATTGGGAATTGGTAATCAATGGTAAATGCCACTCGTTCATCCCACGCTATTGGCCTGATGACCATTGGCTTAACCAATTGATTAACCAATGCTGAATTGAATGCCAGTGCCTTGCTCATTGCATTGGCATCAGCATCAGCATTGGCATTACATTGGCAATGCATTGGGATTGTGCGAGAGAAGTATGGTGGGGGGAGGGGCAGCATGACGCGATTGCCAAGGAAGAGTTCCTCGGACAGAGAGTAAAAAAAAAAGGATGAGGCAAGACTTACCCTCCAAAGGAGAGAAACCACCGTTCATGATGAGTTCCAAATCGCACAGCTGGCGCTCAGTCAGAACAACAGCAGGGAGGGACTCAGCCTCAGCGCTGAGCTGCTCCTGGCGGGGAGCATCGCGGGCAAGCAAGTCCTTGAGGACACCACCGTGAGGAGCGTTGGCCATTGTGTAAGGGTATATAAGGGAACAAAAAAAAAGAAAAAGAGAGGATAGAGGGGAATGAGAGAAAGCAAAGAAGGGAAAGAAAAAAGTGGGAGAGATGAGAATTTCTAGTTGGAGAAATGCCCAAACAGGATACATCCAAGAGCCACGGCATAAAGTAAATCGTTCAGTCGTCAACGGTGGAGTCAGACTGGAGGGGACGCCCCGCCGAGACTGTCCAGACAGAAGACTTGCTTGCTGGAGAACCAAGGGGTGTGTCGCCTATCCTGCCTATCCTTGCTATAATTGATATTCTCGAACACGTTTCGAATTGATATGCATCCTTCGTTGTATACATATTGGTGTGCTTGAGTTTAGTTCTGTATGTTCTAGAATACATATCCACTTCTCATATAACAGTGCATGATCCAGGATGAGGATGGAGTACTACTCAGTCACCTTGAAAGTTCTGCTTGTCTCAGCTGTATTCTTTTCTTCTTCACTACACTAGTGCAATGAAGTACAAGCAACTAACTACAGAGTTATGTATTTACTACGTATACTCACACTGGCAACGCATTTCCGCTGCCCGCGGACTCGCGTACTCGTTTACGGCGGAGATCTTCCCGGATTTTCAGGGGGCGGCATTTGCAGGGTGCTCCGCCTCAAATTGTATTAAGATCTTCTACCAAAGTACTCTCTTTCATCTAACTCAGTCTTCCAGCTCGTCCTTCATTCCTTCATTATAGTAAGGAGTTCGATTTTATACTCATCGACCTCCCCGTTAGCAAGAAAGTGCGTGGCTGTATCATCTTCAACGGTACTGTCCACGTGACCCAAGCACGCCACCTCCGCGGACGCTGACGTGCTTCGACAGCCTCTGATCACCCAAAGGGGAAAGGATCGGCCCGGGCTTGGCAGGCCGACGACAATCGGCATTTACGCTTTTGTCTTATTCCGGCAATTAGTTGACGACGGAAAAACTATGGAGTACACTAACTATGGTAGGTATTGTTGACAAGTTAGACTGTTGATCAGGAGAACATATCGAGTATTCCAACATTATGGTATTACTGCTCTGTAAAACGCCCAACGCCTATACTGATATTTCCACACATACATTGATCACTTCCGCAGCGTGACAATGTACTTTTATACACTATATACCTGTACATGTACATATACAGCACAGTGTAGCGCAGCATAGTACAGTACACAACAACACAACATGAAGCAGCATCTACATCAATGCACCGTCAACCCAGTCCCTTCTCGCGTTATCGTCTTATTGGAAAAATCCAACGAGAAAGTATTCAACAACTCCAAGGACGGACTAGATGTGCTCGCATACTTCTCATTCAAGTACGACGCAATCTCCTTCTCAGAAGATAGCGCCGACTCGAATGATCCAGTATCCTGCATAACATACAGAACAGCAACCCGTGAGAACTCGATCACCGAGTCTGGGACCCCCTTCGACTTCGCCTTAGAACTTCGTGCAGCCGCAGTCGAAGTAGCAGATGCCGTGCTTGTCTCCTGTGTAGCGGTCCCTGTACTTGTACTTGATGCGCCTGACTTGATTGCTGTTGCTTGGGTCTCCTTAGACCCGCTATCATGTCCATTGCCAGAATTGTCGAACAGAATTCCATTGGTTGTGGCTGCGCGGGCTGCTAGGGAGGCGGGGGTGGGTTGCGTGGAATTCTCTACATCCACATCTAGATCCAGATCGAGAGACCGACGGCTACTCCCGCTGCTAGAGTCAACGTCGCTAAAAGCAATGAGTGCATTCTCCGTCTTACAGGAGATATCGTTCATGCTGAACAGCGCCATTATCGTCACGGGGTCGAGAGTGATATCGAAGTCCGTCTTGGATTGATCGAAGATGGATGGAAGAGAACTACCCATCGTGGCATTCTTACTGATGCTTCCATTGTCAATGTGCGAATTAACACAGCTACTATCAGCTTTAGTGGTACACTGCGAACCAGTGTATCCATTCGAGCAGACACAGGAGCATTTCTCTCCGCTCGAGACACTGACACCACCATTTTCACAGGGGTTGCTCTTGGCGCAGCTAGACTCTTCATTGGATTTTTCATTAGGAACCGCGACAAGGAATACTGGGAGAAGAACGGCCAGTATGACAATGATGAATAGGATCACGCAAAGGATGATGAACCATTTACGCGGCATCCCACAGCATCGTCGAGGGGGCTTTTTAGCCTCGGGTTCATCAGCGTTCGAGCCAAGGGCTTCACCGTTGCGTAGACCGGATCGACCGAAGAAAACAGGCCATGAACCACGAGGTCTGTCCGGAGTCTCTAAAGAAGGGTTAGGGAACATGTGTAAAATATCAGATATAGAGCCAGAGTTGCGACGTCGTCCTATTACTATTGTTAGTACATTGAGCCTGGACCGTGCTATATCTGATAAATACTCACCAAATGGAGGTCGCGAATCGCCTTCTGCGGCCAGAATGTCATTTCGACTCGCTGTTCTGCCATGATCTAAATTCGTAGCGAGCTTTGTTGCTCGACGGATTAGATCGGTCAAGCTAGAGAGACTGCCACGGGCTTCGGCATCCCGCACAGCACCCATATCCAGACGAGGCGGTTTACGGCCGCCAGGTCGCTTGTCACTCATAGTAGGCGCAGCACGGGGAAGAAGCTCTAGCTCCTTTTCAAGGCCAGAGTCATGATACGCATGGTCTGGAAGTGGTTGCGCAAAGCGTGGTTTCTCCGGATCAATGTACGATTCACCCGACGCAGTGGAGGCGGATACTCGCCGGGCCAGTGTTGGTTGACTTGGAACCTTATTGATTGTAGATTCAGCGACAGCAATATCATCGGAGGTTTTAAGTTCCGAGTCGCTCTTTTGTTGAGTCGAGGGGACATCTGGACCCATCACCTCGGAGTTAGGATTAGACTTAGAAATGGTACGCATCGTTGGTTTGCCGCGCTTTCCAACACTGGCATTTCTCACGAGTGCGGCCCGGTCCTCCTTGGCAGTAGCCCCAGAATGATCATCGCTATCCGATTCAGAATCAAGATACGCTCCGAGAATCTCTGACTCGGCTGGTCCAGAGCCCCAGCTAGAAGGGATGGCACGGCTAGAAGCAAGTGATCCGAGAGTTTGACGGGGGTTGGGTAGCTCCTCTGGGATTGGCGAGACCGAGGATCGACGGGCCCGAGTCTTTTGAGCACTTGGGGCAGTGAGCCCTGCTGTCCGTGGCTTCTGTTGAGTATTCAGTGGTCGAGGGGGCTCTGGCAATGGAATTGGCGGTACTGTTGGGGCAGAAGATGACGTGGAAGCCATGGAATGGCGAAATAAATCATCAGTAGCAATTGAAATACGCGGTGTCATGTCCACAGTACTTGTTGGGCTGGCACACGAGCCATCAGCTGTCGATGGACGCTGGTCATCCGACGTAACAATGCGTGGTGCATAGTGCTGATTAACTTTGGGTTGAGAGAAAGATCGAGCTGGCCGTGTTGGATACGGGTAATAAGAACTAGTCTCGGAATCTGGACCACTCCTGACCGAGTAGATTGACGGGGATGGAATTTGCGAAGGATCCTGCGCAGGCACTTCATTGGGACGGGGCGGTCTTTGGGGAGGAGGGCCTCGAGGTGCCAGATACCTAGGGTGCTGTTGCGGATTGAGTGGGCGTGGCTGGAGGCCTGAAGCCGGAAGAGGCCATTGCGTATTGTGTGAAGCATTTCTTGGTGGAGGTGGATTTGGTCGTGGGATCGCAGTAACTGGTGGTGCTGGCGAGACTCGTGTTGGACGAACACCCGCTGCCAGTTGTTCCCTTGCTCTTTTAACGGATCCCTTCCTATCGGGCTCCATTCCACCGGGACGAGGCCCAGGTCGTGGACCGGGGCCGGAGCTTGGTGAAGGGGTTGAGCTCATTGATTCTTGGTCAATGTTGTCAGAGATTGTTCAAGTGATAATCCAGATATTGTAGATGGATGTGTAAGAATCGACCGTTTTATAACATCAAGTTAAGATGTTAGTATAGAGCCGACGAGGTCAATGTCACACTGTATAGTGTGCTGAAGATAGAACCAAATTGCTTGATTCACGTTGCTCGATACCCTGATCGAGGAAGAAAAGAATGACTGGAAGCAAACAGCAAGAAACGAATGGACTGTGCCAAAATGACCAGTATGTTGAAGGATTGAAGGGCAAGATATCTATACCGAAGACGGTATGCCGGCGAGACAAACAGCTTGCACGCTATGTGTCGAAGCTTAGACTGAATATCACAAAAGAATGGAAGGGCATTCAATGCCACTGTTGAAAGCCTGCTTGTTAGACATCATTTACTTCCCATCATTGTCTATGGGCGTCAATCTCTTACCACTGATGTTGACTGTAAAGAGGAACGATCGCTCGTATCAAACCAGCGATGTTTCAAAACAATAAAAGACTACATCCCACTTTCATATCAGCATCCGTTCTTGTGTTCCATTCTTGCATTGCTAGCCCATGATCCTTTTGATCACTACGGATCACCAACGGTTGTAAACAGGGCTGGACGGAGAATTTGATACTCACAGCAGTTGCAAAGGGACAAGAGGAAGGGAAAGGAAGGGAAGAGCCTCAAGCTCTTCGAGCGAGAAAGAAAGTCGCGACAGTCGCAACAAAGAAAAAAAAAGAGAGAAAAGAAAAGGGAGAAAAGAATCGATGGTTGACACGACCCCGGCACAACGGACAAGGGACAACGGCGCGACAGCCGGTCTGTCCAGCCCCGAAATAGATTAAACCCTTGTCATTTTTTTCAAGTTTAGGATAGTAGGCGAAATGACTAGGCCCTCAGTGGAGGTCGCTTCACATCTCGGGCTAGATAGATTAATTTTGAGGGGGCTCAGACGGCATCTAGAGAATCTCATACGACTATGGGGGTGAGCAATTCAAAATGCGAAATCAACAAGGGTTTCAGGTCGCTACACATCCAGACCAGTACCCTTGACAACAGTGGAGACTGGGGCCGAGCGCACGAATCCGATCTCGATGCTTCACCCAGTGGGGTGTGTTCCAGGAGGTGCCAGGAGCTTAGTCTCCGAAGCTACGTCTCAGATTGAGGGGCCAGTTCGCTTAGTGCGACCAATGTGAGACGTCAAGAATGGAGTCGTAAATGATTGGATTGTATCTCCATTGTTTTTGGACATGGCACCTTAAACAATCCATGGATTCATTCTCGTTGCTGTGGTCAGCTTGAAGATGTGGCTTGTGGAGTCAATGCAGTCTCCCCCGGAGAATTTGATATGACGTTGAAAATCTTTGAAAATCATAGCATATCAATCAGACGCACCATGGGACACTTGAAATGGCCCCCCTCGTACTTATTTGAGGGTCTCGGAGAATTTCTTCCATGGGGGAGAGGATAGGAGGTGAAACATGCAATGAGGAGGCTGGGACTATCTATAACCAACTCTAACTAGGGCGCCTTTGGGGCCATGGGCCATATGCCTAGGGGGTATAATGCGTCTCCATAACGGCTCGCTTGGAAAGGAAAAGTAGATACTGAGTGACCCGAAAAGGAAATAAACGAATAACAAGAGGATAAAAAATAGCAGAATCAACAGAATGGAGAAATAGAACTGTTTCCCCCGACCCATTTATTCATCCACCGTTCGTGACAATGCAGAGCCGTGGATCCCCGAAGCCCAGAATTCAGCCTCCCATCTTTGATCCAGGTGGATACTCGCACACTTTTCCAGAACGAGACCAGTGATCCGGGTTTATCAACACCGTTTTTGCGCCAAGCACACCATGTGGCATACGGGAGCAGCCGGATGTTCTCAAGTGCCGCTTAGTAGGAGTATGTATAGAGGTTAGATATACAATACCCCTGGGGCACCCGGGATAGCTATCTCAGGGGTCAATATTTCAAGGCTTTCTCCGATGACTCGATCCCTAATTGAGATCGTAGCCTGGTGATTCTCTGCTCCAGGGATTGCATTTCCACTATCACACCGGCTAGCTCAGGCACCTGACTCTGTACCCCTGCTGTAAATGATCGTTGTGCATTGCGTAGCGAGGCTGGCACAAGGATTCCGTACCAGTGGATAGGATCGTCAGAGTAAAACTTCTTCTTGGAAGAATTAGAGTCCTTCGTTTTAGTATCGTCATTATCCTCTTCAGTATTGGGCTCCTTCGCGTCTCCGTCATCGTTTCGCGACGAGGGTGCTTCGGTCTCTAGGTGCTCGGGAGTTGAAGACGTTGTTTCCTCCTTCTCGGTTACTTCCTTTGCTTCATCCTTGGAGGCACGATCTGCTTTCTCTTGCAAGAAGAACTCAAATCGGGTCTCTGTTGATTGGGAGTGCACCTTTGATATCTTCTCCGAGTCCCTGTTTTCATCTACTTCTTCGTCTTGTCTGTTTTGAATGGAGCTATCAATTCCACACCTATTAGCCAATGGCCACCATTTTCAGTTCATCTTCTTTATCTTTGGAATTGACTGACAATTTTCGCGTTGCTTTCATTCGCTCGTCGTAATAATCGGCGCCATATCGTCGGCCGGGAGGACAGGTGTAATTCGCATGGGCCAGTGCCATAAACCCCTTCACCGACGATTTAGTTTAGTACTCCTAATCAAAGAAAGAAAAGCTAGACATACCGACGATAATTCCCTCGCTAACCCTGATTGCAATTCTTGCTGGCGATCCAGCAGGTGTAGGTACTGCTCAAGCAGATCATCCAATGACTGAAGCAACTCCGATGAGTCCTCTGCGGACTTAAACAAGGCCGCTGGGGTCTCTGAACCAGCCCTTGATGCTGGTGGTGTTGGTACTTGAGCCATAATTAATGATATAAAGTCAACAGGTGTAAATCAACTAGAATGCGCGAGTGTCGGCCAAGCCAGAGTTGTGCGGGGAGTAACTGGCAAAAAAGAGTTGAAAGCGCGGAGAAGAAGAAGCTCGGCCCCGACGAACTCCGTCATTTTCAAACGCAAAAGAATTTCCCGCCCTGCGCTTCAACACTTTCCCATCCAACCCCTTCGCATCACACTTGGGAACTCATCTGTTTGTCGATACTTGTATCATATTGTGATACCATATTCGTCTTTTCCCTCTGAGCGATCTCTTCCCATCCGGGAACCTTGACACTTGGGCCTGAATCTAAGAACCGCCACCTCCGTCCGCAACCCCGAAACCTGATATCCCATTGTCAACCTCTAACCTTTGAGTAGCAACAGCCCTGAGTGTTCTCTTCCATCTTCTCTCAACCAATATCGTCTGATACAGTCATGTCTGTCGCTGCGCTGAACCGCGATACCGCCTTCCAGGCGCGATCTTTGGTAAGTCATCGCCGGGCTTGCTCCGATGACCCTTTATGGGATATGATGCACCTCCACAACAAGTCGCAGGCGTTGATTGCAGTGGGCTAACTTAATCTCGTCTATTTGTAAAGTTCCGTTCCCTGCTGCGAACCTCATCGCAATTCTCCAACTACAACTTTCGTGAATATGCGCGTCGGAAAACACGAGACATGTTCCGTGAACACCAGAATGAGACGCAGGAGCGTCGGATACAGGAGTTGATGCAGGAAGGCCTGCAGAGTCTTCGTCAACTGAAGGTTAGTCTTTGGTTCCCGACCTGCTGATCGTCGACTGCCCCTCGGAGACCAGACCATTTTGATCAATGCGATGTGTCTTGTGGGGTCTTGATCACGACTTCTGTCGCCTAGGCTGCAGTTAGAATAGAGTCGAACATATAGCTAATCTTCTCTTCCACAGAGACAAACTATCATCAGCCAGTTCTATCAGCTGGACAAGTTGGTAGTGGAAGGCCAGGAGACAGTAGGTTCCCCCTCGATGCAGCAATACCTCAACTTATATAAGACTTCTGAGCTGACATGATGTGATTAGGGAAAGGAGACAGGCGGCCAAGGTGGTATTGTTCGCCAGAAGGACACTGGGTACGTTTCCCCTAACCTTGCCTAGTCTTAGGCCCTGCATCTGTTATTTGGCGCATGAACAGTACTGACTCTTTTCTTTCTTCATTTGCAGCTGGGTCTGATCCGTTCATATCTTGAGTTAACCTGCAAATTAATTCCATCCTTTAACCTAGGAAATGGTGGAGAGTTCAACTTGACTGGGTTCTTTTCTTCTGTATTTATAGTGTAAGTGCCGCTCAACGGCCAATCCATCAATCCAGAATATAGACTTCTCCTCTCCTACATCTTCGTCATTCACTAGTTATCATTCACTCCAAAATTATTCTACATTATCGCTGTTTATTCGTTATAATTCAAGTCTGTAGAAAGTGTAGCCTGATATCACGTGATCGTCCCCTACCGCGAACTCGCCCGTTCGCAACGCGACCAACTCCAACACTGCAACCGCCATCTCTCGACCAGCTCTATTCCTGTTCGCCCCAAGCTTTCGACAGGTAAATTGGGGGCACTATATCTGATAAAAGCGTTCAGAGGCAAAGAATACGGACATCTTGGCTGTCCATTATGCCATCAGCAGTACGTTCAATTGCGCCTGCGATCATTACTCTATCTTCCTCCTCACAGCCCATTCGACCCTGAACGACATAGAATTGAGAGGAATTGGTGGGGTTTCTCAGGATAATCGGTTTACTAACATCGTTCTTAGTTCCGGTCCTCGCGCTCCGGCCGCCAATTAGACAGCGCTAGTCGCTCCAGAGGCCAAATCGATCACGATGTCTTTGAGGGTTTGCCCGTCCGCCGCTGGTCGCGCCAAGTACAGACCACTTCACAAGCGCCTAAAACAGAGGAGTCGGAGTTCAGTGTTCAAGGTCCTGGAGGGACAACGGCTCTCCCTGAGCTAGCTATGCCACGCGACAGTCAGCTTCTACCGGCAGCGAGTCGCGCCCTCCTTCGAGCCGCCCGCGCAGGTTGTATATATGTTCGTCCGAGCGGTCGTTCTGTCAAGGAGGAGGAGAATAAAACAGCTTCCGCGGAGGATCAAGCAAATGGCAACGCCAACTCAGCAGACCGCAGCTTCACCAGTCGCAAGTGGACAGTACATTCCAAGCACCAGGAACCTCCGGAGATCGAATTTCTGGCCAAGCGTCGCCCTGGTCTTCCATCCCTCTACGGTGGCCCTGCCAGCTTGGATGGTGGTTCTGGCGCGACTCCGGCCATGCGACGAACTAAGTTCCAGAAAGTTGATCCGACGACTGGTAATATTTCGATATACGAAGCCTGGGTTCCCGATGGACATCGTATTGAAGGCGAAGTTACTGGGGACATTCAGACGATCGTGGACCAAAGTGAGGTGCCCGTCAAGCCTGAGGCGCCTGCCCCGGGGACGGTGGTGGAGGGGGTAGGAGTCGTTAATTCGGAGGGTCTCGTGGTTGCAGAGGTTGGCTCTTCTGCAGTTGTGAACCCGAATAAGCGACGACCACCTCCTCCTAAGCGCAAGGGTAAAGGAATTGGAAAGGGTCGCAAGAAGAAAGTCATGTTTGCGCCGGGTGAGGGTGCCGATGCCGCGATCGTGCACGGTGCAACCCCGAGCGCTGAAAATGGCCCCGAGAATAAGGTCGGTCAGGATGGCTTGCCCATTTCAGCCGATCAACCTGGACAAGAAGATGATGAGGATGACGTCGAAGATGGTGACGAGAGTGATGAGGGTGACGAGTCTATGGTTGATGCAAAGACCCCGGACACTCCCGTGCCCCAGTCCTTTGAAGATTCCAGTGAACAACAACAACCACCAACCGGCACTATTGCCGATCAAGAGAAGGATATCGAAATGAAAGACGCTCTTCCCGAATCTCAACATCCTGAGCCTGAGCCTTCATCGATTCCGCCACCAGATACATCCGCCGCTCCCCAACCCGAGACTACTGTCCAGGAGACTGATATATCTCCGTCTGCGTCCGCAACACCTGCTCCCCCTGCTGAGCAGACTCAAGAAACCACAGCTGAGCCTCATGGATCAATTGAGCCATCCAAGGAGATCTCGTCTCCGAGAGAGCCTTTTGGAGGAGCTACTGATTCAGATGAGAAGACAAAAGAGCCAGAGGATACAGTACCGAAGGAAGAGAAGAGTGATACAACACCTACTGTTGATTCTGCTGTAGAAGCGGCTAAGCAATCCCCTGCACCGGAAACGCAAATTCCAACTGCGGCAGATAATGCAACCAACGATACCCAACCAGACTCTCAACCAGCTAAGCCTGAAGAGAGCACGCCTGCTCTCCCTTCCGCCTCCCCGGAAGAGAAGCCTCCAGTGCCAACTGCGTCAAATGAGCCGCCATTGCAACCAGAGTCTACGACCCAAGAAGCTTCTCAGCCTCCCAGCAACAGCCACGAGAATGAGCAATCTGAGACTTTGCAGACTCCGCAGAATGAAGATCATACAGCCAATACCGAGGCTGGCCAGGATTCTACGGACGACAAGCAAAACACTGACATGGGCGCTACACCAAACCCACCAGAGCAGCAATCATCATTAGAAGAGTCCGCTCCTCCTTCAGAAAAGCCGGCCTCTCCTGCTCCAGCACCACCAACAAATGACGTCGAGCCCAATCTCGAGCCTAGCCCAGAAACTACAAACCCTCCTGTCTCTGCCCCAGATAATAGCACACCTAGTGTACCAGAGCCCGAGAAGCCGGAAAGCGAAGCAGAGATATCTGCCCCAGCACCAGCTGAAAGCGAGCCTGCGCCAGAGAGCGAAAAGGCTCAGACAGAAGGAGAGCCAAAGCCAGATTCAGAGATCACGAAAGAGGAATCTGATTCGAACGCCGCACCAGCCGAAAGCACCGTTTAGATTTGATTTTGGTTACGGATATGCCCTTATTATTTATCTTTCATTGTATTGTAACTAGGTCCTATTTTGCGGGGTTGGAGGTTTTTGGAGTTTTGGATGCTTTCTGATATATGATTCATTACACGAACTGATTGGAATGAATATCATACACTTGAACATAAATTTTTGAATCCTACTAGCCATTGGTATTTCTGGAAACAAGGCTGCCAGTTCAGAGAACGTCTACAGCGGAAGAGAGTAATAGTATTTGGAACATTTTCATTGAATTGAATATCAGTATCAGCCCATTCGCAAGGCTCGCCATCGTCATCCCCAAACCTCAGTCCGTGATATCCACCTCATCACCTTGACAGAAACAAACTCAAGCAAAGCTCACAAAAAGAGAAGAGAAAGTCGGAGTGAAAAACGAAGGAGGAAAAAAGAAGCAAATCGTCGCGAAGAATTCAATTAGAAACCAAGTAACCAGTGCAGAGCGAAACTCCATGCCGAGAACACCGAAGTACAACCAGCCTCTTCTGACATTGTAAGGGGAATTGGCTAAAAAGTAATGAAAACAGCGTCGAGGGAAGACAATCCCCTTGTGTCAACTGAGTGAGCACAAAGTATCGGAATGAAAAGGGGTAATAAAGTGGGAATTAGGGTAGAAGTGAAGTGAACGGGATGAATGGGGAATAAGTTGAATTTCTTCGATGTTGGGCTCCGATGAGATACCAAGCTCGTTGAGAAGCCCGGACGATCCAATTGAAGAATAGTCAACTTGGAATAGAAGAGTTCGGACCCTAACAGGGGAGGAAGAGAAAGTAGAAAAGACGGTCATCGAATATCGGAAATGCGGGACGCAGCTACACCCAGGCGAATCGGAATGAATCAAAGGACTTGTAATATCGACGTCCTGCTTAAAAATTGTTCAGCCAAATGCTGTCTTCCCCTTTCGCACAGCTATGTCATTAAGCTGATCGCTTTCCACCTTTCACAGTGCGGACAACATTTCTGGCCGCGCTCTTAACGCTGCTGCTCAGACCCTTGGCTTTCGCAGGACTTTTAGCTGTCGGTTTCTTTGCTTTGGCAGGAGACTTTGCAGGGCTCTTCTTGACTGGACTCTTCTTCACAGGGCTGCTTTTGGCAACGGTCTTGGTGGCCTTAGGGGATTTTGCAACTCGAGATCCGGAACCCTTTGCGGCAGCGAGAATCTTTCGCTTCGTCTCAGCAGATGGCTGTTTGAGCTGAGATGTACGCTTCGCCAGTGACTTGGGCGCTGGATTTGCTGTTGTCTTAGAAGACTTCGCATTCTTCTTCTGGGGCGCCTTGACAGTAGCCTTGACCCTTGACGCAGCCTTGACGGTTGGGAGCTTCACATTTTTCTTTTTCGCGGGGGACGCGCGACTAGTAGTTTCTTTTGAAGCAGTTGCTGTTTTCTTAGCCGTCGCCTTCCCACGAGCACTGGTTGCTTTAGTTATGACCTTCTTGACGCTGGCTTTGATAGACTTTGGTTTAAGCAGTTTGCGCTTCTTGCCTGGACTAGACGAGACCTCTGTCGTTTGAGACAACTTCCGCTTTGTGCCGGTTTTCTTTGTCTTGTTCGAAGATGCGGCGTTCTTGCTCTTCTCATCGATTGCTTTGAGACGTTGCTCTTTATCCTTAGGTCGAGGACCGAGGATGCCTCGACAGTTCTCGGAACCACATCGGCATTGCTGTACGTTCTTATTGGAATACGGACTGATAAGTGTTAGTTATGGAACTCTCTGTCTCAAGCTCCAGCATAGGAAACTCACTCAAAATTATAGTCATAACTCAATTCTTGACCAGTCATAATCCCATTATCGCCTGCAAAGAGGGCCATGCGTGGCTTGCCAGCAACCGTCCATTTCTCCATGCGGCAGTTGGGTTCACAGGAGTGGTTGACAAAACGAGCAATTGATCCACGAGTAGCATCAATGATCATGTTCTGATCGAAGTACATCAAGTAGTAACACTAGACCGTCGAGTTAGTCGTCGCCACAAGTACCCCTCGGTCATTCGTGTCCGTACCTCATTGTTCTTATACACCTTCTTCATTCGCCGTTCACACTCCCATTGTGTGATGATTTCTCCGGTGTATTCCACAATGATCTGGTTTGGCTCAAAGGTTCGATTGCTGCGCACCCCATATCCACGATCCGCTGTCTTGATGACCTCAACTCCGATGTTGTACTTGCCGCCAGCTTTCGTCCTGTGCTTGAGTTCGTTGAAGTTTCGGTTTCCACACTCTGGTCCAAGCCTGCAATTACCACTATCACACTCGTAAAACATGTATCGATTTTGGCAGTTTTCGTCACAGCCAGTGTCCTCGTCACACATGCAAGTTGAAAGTTCCAAGTTCTTGTTTGCTCTCCATTCTCCTGCGGCATCACCGACAAACACATCTGGATTGAATGTTAGCTTGAGCGCCATAAGATGACCAGCTTGATTTTGAAAACTCACTCTTATTAGTCTTGCGCCACTCATCTGGCTTTGGCTGGCCAGGTGGAAGAGGGGAGAAGATGTCAAATGGAAGACGATAGTCTCTACCACCTTTCACAAGACGCGAGCCCAAAAACATAGGCATGGGAAGCAGACGCCGGTTTAAGGGACCAGTACTTGTCTTCGAGGAATTTTGACTGCGGCGTTGTTTAGGAGGTGAGTCAGATGGCTGCTGGCCCGCGTATAACCCATGAGCCAGCCACCTCTTGGGCTTATATTGCGGAACGGCCGGTTTGTTTTCTTCCTCTTGTTCCTTCTCTTCAGATGGAGATTGCTCTTTAGCTGCTAGCTTTGATAGATCACTTTCAGATACTCGGCGTTTCTTCGCCTGAGGCGCTTCGGCTGCCGGTGCTGGCGTCCCTTCCTTGGGTGGTGCAAGGTTACGGGGCCGAAGACTGGCACGACGGCTTGGTTCTTTTTTAATGTCGGCTAAATCCCTCTGGCGCTTCCCAAGAACACTGCTACTTCGCTCCAGCAAATCACTTGCTTTCTCTACGAGGCTCAGGCGAGTTGAACGCCTTATGGATCCTCGAGAATCGCTTTGGGGGGCCGATTTCGGCGCTTGTATCTCCAGTACCTTCTCGACACGCTTTCGTAAACTTCTCTGTGGAATCTCTGGTTTTGGGTCTTCAGAAACCGGCTCTTGTGAGGACTTCGAAACAGGCGTATCGGGAACCATTGAGTGGTCTTCAGAGGGAGTATCATTAACTGGTAGCGCGGTTCCGCTTCGTAGAGATGACTCCATTACAGCGATACTATGGCGCAATGAGGAGCGAGAACGCTTTGCCTTGGCAAGGCTATCGACATAGGCTTGGCTGGATGAGGTTGTAGTATCGATACTCTTGACTGGTGTGTTGGCCAACGTCTCAGACGCTTGTAACGATGCGCGTGTCACCCGTGTCGATCTACGCCGGCCGGCAATTTTCTCGTCCGTTGACGCGTTTTCATTATTGCTGGAAGTCTCCGAACGACTGTTTTCGGGCGTAAGTAGCTGCTCTGGCACGTCGAGGTTCATCGTGTCGTCGGGGGTCTCGTGAGACGAGATGTCGGCAACTGCGGGAGTCGCGGAGGCCGGAAGATGGGAGATTCGTCGCGACATGGTGGGATATGCGCCCTCGGTTGGGAGGAAGACAATCCACACAGGTAAGCGAGTCGACCTTCTCGAAGTGGGCGGGCGAGGGGAGAGTAAACCGGGGAGTATCAGGGGTGGGAAAGTTGGAGATCAGCAGCCGCGCGCCTCTTATCAAATTAGGGCGATGGGGGGGAATATTAGCAGGTCTGACGCGTGCAACACCAACTGGCCCCGTCAGGTTCAGCCAGACTTGCGCAGATAAATTCGATTGAATTGGATTTGGTCAGGAAAAATGAAGAAAGGGTGAAATTATTGACTTGCGAGAAAAGTCGGAGTCTTGGAATGTCGAGTCTCAGCTATAAACACTCCCCTTCTGGGAGGTTGACGGTGTTTCTACGCGTGGGGAATGTTTCAATTGTTGTTGTGCAAATTATTTGAATATTGAATTAAAATTTAAATGACCGTCTCACACAGATTCGGTGTATTTAGTTATCTTCATATGAGTGAGATGACATGGGGGGAAGACAGGAGAAAATATTCAAGGTAGACAGACCCAAAGAAAACGAGACAAAGGATAAGGGTAATATGATATGTAGGAAGGCACTAGACAGCATAACTGTAGACTGTTCGTAGCTAGAGAATCATAACAACAAGGGTAAGAGTAGAATATGAAAGGAGAAGAAAAGACGCCAAGGAATGTTGAATGGTCAAGCAGAGGTCTGCCGAGTTAGAGAGTAAGGAAACATGAGAAAGAAGTAGGTCGGTATAGATATTAGAAACCATTAAAAGAGTAGATGCGAGAGATTCGCAGAAAAAGGACTGGACAACTTGGCCAGTATAGAGAAAATCATATCGTCTTCAAAGGGTCGTAGCAAATGTGTCGGGAAAAGATACCCAGAAATCGTTTTTGATTGGAGCAACTGAGTCCTATTGGTTAGGACCGACATTTTGCATCTCAATTCCTGCCTGAGATTCAACATCTCGAGGCAGATATTTGCGCTTCTGCATGGCATAGCGCTGGTCTCCCTCCTCATAGGGCTGCTTGAATTGCATATACGTGGGCGGCCGGGGACGGCCCAGAACCGAAATCCAATTCTTGAGAATATTGCCCTGGGTAAAGGGTCGATGACGATCCGTTTTAGCGAATTTGTGGGAGTTGAGGTACTCTCTTGTCGTCTCGCCACGCCCAGCCAGAAATAAGTGATATACCCATAGAGATGTTGGATAGGGCACTGCAACGATCCCGTAAATCACCATAGCCCATGGCACCCTCCATTTGGAGATAGCAGAGCCGAAGGAAATGCCCTCTCGCGACTTGTAGACTAGGATGTGTGCAAGACTAGCGCCAATCAAGAAAAGGGCCAGTATAGTGCACGAGCTGACGAAAGCAAAGAAGTATCGATAGTTGCGGCGTCCAACACAGTTGTTGAGCCACACACAATGGTGGTCAAGGGTCTCAACGCAATTGTCGCATACACGGCAGTGATAGCAGCGCGGAGGACGCCAGATATTGCATGTTTTGCAATACTTCACAGGAACGTCCATGGCGGCCACTTCTGAAGTAGCCAATTTGACCATGACCCAGTCATTCGTTGGAGGACCCAAAGCCAATGGATCATCCGATGGTTCCGTTGGAGGCATAGAGTGAGCATTGCGGGGCATAATGCCAGGGTCAACGACTGAGGCGTGTACAAATGATGAGAAGCAGATATAGAAAACGTATGCAAAGACGACCGGGACAGCTGGAGAGATGTTATGCCACAGCCAGGGAGCTGAGAATGCAAAGAACAAGGCAGACGGAACGACAACCAAGAGGCCAGTAATGATATTTATGGGCTTGTCTCGCGAGTTTTGCAAGCGTCCACCGCCGCAGAAGAATGTGTTGCCGATGAAATACTCGTAGTTCTTCCCCAGATATCCCCGAGGAAATCTTTGTTTCTTTACATCGCCAGGTCCTGGAGAGGAACCAGCGGATGAAAGTCGCTCATGCCCACGAGGATCATGGCCATTGTGTGCATTGCCCTTGTTTTGTAAGGAGAGGAAGGATAATGGAGACTTTGGAGGTACATCTTGCCCTGAAGGTCCATTGTATGTTGGATTAAGATTAAGATGACCAGGGTGTGGCTTGCTTTTTTGATCTCGATCCCGTAGCAGTCTGACACTATCACCGAGACTCCGTATGGTTGTATGACCCGTGGGGCTAGCGTTGGAGGTATTTCGATCCGGAATTATGGGATCCGTAAACTCTGTGCCTCGCGACGGAGGCACATCCTGTTCTACCGTTGGAAGGGAGCCTTGTGGTACCGTGCTGTTTGATATAATACTCCGGCGATTTTGACTATTATGATCCGCCCATTCGTCCGTCGAGGATACCGTGCCTTTGGTCATTGGCCGAGCACCACGGTGTGCTTGAAGACGCTGAGAGCTCATTGGGCGAAAGAAAGCTTGCGCAGTTAGGGTCGGAATGTGTGTACGACTTAATCGACTGCCCGAGCTACCGGGCCTGCTGGTGACGGAGTTCCTGGTCGGGGGTGGTCCACGTCTAGATCCCGATGGACGTGGCTGATGTTGTGAAGGTGGTGGCGACGCGACAGACGCTGACTTTTCCCCATCTTCAGAAGCCATATCTGTGACACGGGACGAAATTCCTCCCACCGATGGTGGTCTGGGGATCCCCAGCACATGCTGACTCGCCTCGCCGGTATTGGGTCGGTCTCCTGTGTTCGCCATTGTTTCTGGCAGGCTGCGTCGTTCGATCTAAGAATTGGTTTGTGCAAGCATGCTGCCCTCAGAGGGTGGCGTATAACTTATATTCTGAGCGGAAGCGAAGTGACGATGATTGGCAAGCCGCGTGAAAGGGACGAATCGGCGACGAGGAAATAAATGAGCGACGGAAAGAATTGGAAATGAGGCTTAAGGAAGGGCTGGCATGCAGAATACTGAAAAGAAATTAGCATGAGAGAGCTATGGAGGAGCTATGGAGGAGCTATGGAGGAGCTTTGGAGCTGATCAACTCTCCACGCGTGAGAAGAGATCCGGGGCTAACGTAAGAGCCCAGATCGGAGAGACCCCTGATCAACAATTTCCAAAGCAGCGAATTCATATGATCACACTTACCTCAGGGACACTGAAAGTCACGCGACGTACAAAAAGCAATGTACAAGAGCACCCAATTACATCACCAGCGGCCGTCAAGCTGTCGAACCACAGAAAGGGGGGTGTCGAGACAAGATCGAAGAGTCGCAAACCCAAGGATTGACCAGTGCGCGAAGCCCAAAGCAGTGCTGACTCATGATAGGTCACATGACCTGGCCACCCACCTCATCTCATGATTCTCCCACGACCTCCGTCACCAGTCTTTCGCGTTCCTCTCCATCCACGTTCGACTTGCTACAACCATGTCTTCGATCGCTGCTCTGGCTACTCGCCGGGCTCTGACCCGCCAGCCTCTTTTCCGCGCTCCCCCGCGCCGTTTCAATTCCTCCAAGATCGAGGAGGCCAACCTCGAGAAGGGAGCCAAGAAGGACCCCGAGCTCTACGTATGACATTTAAAAAGCCATTGGATCTCAACATGACCTTCAAGCTAATTTTTGCACTCATAGGTCCTTCTCGGTGTGATGTCTGGTGCTTTCCTGCTCGCCGGCTGGTAAACATTTCGCTCTCCCCACGCCCGACACCCGATTATTCCCGCAAGCGACGATATGGTCGGTTCCTCGCGATCCAGACGCATAGGTCGCCTACCGGATATATCTGTCACAACATAAATTTCCAAGCGCAATGACTGACTTATCGTTCTTTCTGCTGTCTAGGTACTTCGGCAGCAAGCCCACCTCCGTCACCTCCGAGGCTAGCAACGTCCGCATTGGCGAGTCTGCTATGCCCTGGCACAGCGAGTCTGAGGATGGCAAGGTCTACAAGTACCAGTACCACCCTCACGGTGACAAGAGCCAGCCCCTCCGTGCTGCTCCCAGTGCCATGAACACTGTCATTGTCCCCAATGTCACCCTGCCCGAGGTATGTCATGCCATATTTTGGAGAACCGCCCCCACACTCAAGCTTTTTCGTGATGAATTGAACCACATGCTCTATTCATTGGGATATCTATGAGTGGGGACAAGGTCATTCATGCGAAATCTTACTAACCTCGTTCTTCAGGACCTCCACGAGAAGTTCAACAAGTACGGCAAGGAGGAGTGGGACTACTAAACAGTTCACTTTGAGCTTTCCAAAACATATTGTGAGGGCAAACCGCCGTTTATGCGGTGACCTATTGTATACTAAGACCACGGCAAGGTGGAGGTAGATTGCGTGGACTTATGATTGCGATTACCGGGGATTTGTGCATAGTACCCGCTGTTCAGATAAAGTCAATTTTGGAATCGGTGTCTTTTGTTTCAACTCTTCAGCCTCTTCAGCCTCTTCAGCCTCTTCAGCCTCTTCCTTTTACTATGGGATACTCTGAGCTGCGTAGATGCTTATTCATGCGTACACAGAACGAAATAAGTCGTAGCTTTGATCATACGTCATGGGAATTACTACGCATGCTGCAGCTTGGATTGCACAAACGCTCATTACATTTGAGTTTCAATATTCTAACAAGAAAAAAAAACCAATCACGGTGAAAAAAGATTCATCCCGATAGCAGTCATAATACAAAATGTGAATATTTTCTCAAGGTTTCGACCACTTACGTCCCCCTTTATCAACTTATTATTGAGTGGCATCATTACCCTCGCTGGCCGGACTAGCAACAGGCTCGTTGGGCTGATCGGCAGATTGCTCAGTGCCATCAGCGACAGAGGCAGGGCTCTCAGGTGGAATTGAGTCTTCGACCTTGGAGCCAGTCTCGGGGTTCTGGCCCTGAACATCAGGGTGTGGTGGCGCAAGCTGACCATCAACGATAGGAATCTCATGCGCGTGCTGGAGACGATTGGTATCGTAGCGGGTCTCAAATTTGACCTTTCCCTCTGCACGGAGAGAAGAGACCAGGGACTCGTCCAGGACGTTGCCGTTCTGGTCGCGGTACTCGACACGAGCCACGGAGCCAGACAGCTTCGGCTGAGTTACGGCGGCCTCTTGCTCCTGGGCTTGCTGGGCGGGATCCTGGACTTTCGGAGGTGCAGCTGCGGCCTGAACGGCAGGGGTGGTTGGAACTCCGCCGAAGCCCGGAATGTCCGTGACATATTGACTCAACTAGTTTTGATCGGTCCATGTCAGCCATGGAATGTCGCATTCACTCAATATCCTCGGCGGGGAGGTCTCCATTCCGGAACACTTACGTCGGTGTGAAAGATACCACAGTTGATATCCCAAGTACTCAAGAGTCTGACACTCTCGCATGCTGATTGGGTCCAGGGGTTTCCGTAGACAATAGGGGCATAGAAGGTGAAAACGGCGATGCTGACACCAAGGAAGGCAGCCGCCACAGCCTTTCCAATACCAGGCTTGGTTGTGAATCCTAGGCTTGTGAAACGGTTGAAGACGAAGTCAAACTCTTGGCAGAGAACGATGATCGCGAAGTAAAGGGCTGGAAGGTAGTGGTGCAGGAAGAGTTGACGGGCCATAAGGAAGAATGGGAAATAGTGGAAGAACCATGCAAGAACACTTGTGCCGATCTCATAGTCGAAGCGCTTGAAAGAAGCGTTTTTATAGTCACCACATGATCTCTGCCAGCGCAGGACTGCAATACCTTTAACTACGAAGTAAATAGCAATAGCAGCAGTGGTCGACCACCAGATGAGCGGGTTACCCAGCAGGTAGATTTGGCGGTGGTCCCGACCCCAGAAGTTGATACCACGAAGGAGAGTAGGCCATGACTCAGGGCGAGAATCCCAGTTGTGCGATTCGACCAGGTTCGCGTTGGTGGTCCACATCACCTTCTGGAGCTCCCAGAACTTACCCAAGAAGCCAGGGTTACGGTAATTGACTCTCTCGGCATCCTCGGGCATCATAGGGTGGGCATTAGACTCGACATACCAAACACTGTTGGGGAGAGTGCCGCCACGAGCGCAGGTGACTTCCTGTTGCTCCCAACCCCAGTCCGGAAGCTTAACCTTGTGAGAGAATAGAACACAACCAGTCATGATATGCACAAGCTTGAACTTAGTCTGAATGGTGCGAACGCGGGACTTGGCCTCCTCGCCTTCAGAAAGACCCTTGACGATCTCGACCTTAAATAGGTCGTTCGCATCACCTGCGAATCCTTCATAACCGTAAGCCGAGACTTCAAATTGCCAATCAGCCTCGGTCACTGGTGGACGCTCATCGTGCGAGTGAATACGGCGATGGGTCAATTCGTGGTACAGTCTAATGACCGAGCCATCCTCGATAAAGTTGGCAGTCTGGTTGTCCCAGGCGAAGGGTCCAGGAATCTCTCCGTAGGGACCCAGAGGCTGCGTCTGATTCTCCATGATGAAGACGTTATTTTCATCCTTGTGAGGGTAAAGAGTGACCTGCTGCTGCTTGCTGCCAGTGGGATACATGTGGTTGTGTGAGTGCAAGTAGCCGCCCTGGGTATTGTGGTGACGAAGACTAATGCGCGAGCCAAAAGACACATCGGCGGGGACATCCTGCATGGCCTTGGAGTTCAGAGTAGCCTGGAACTCAGAGGACATAAAGCCATCACCTTCACCGGGGTTGACCAGGCAGGTGAAATGGATGGCAAACATGGCAAGGTAAAATCCAAGAGGAATCACAATCAAGCAGAAAATACGCGAGAAAAGATGCTTGAACCAAAGTCGTGGGGTCACCGTTCGAGTATCCCCAAGTAAGACCCAAAGCTGAAGAGCAGTGAGCGAGCCAACCCAGGCCATGGTGAATAGTCCAACCCACTTGACGCTGAGAGTAGCGCCCAAAGAGAGACCCGTGGAGACGAGCCAGAACCACCAGGGACCCTTGAAGGCATGGGACGGTCCCAATTCTTGCTGATTGGTGAAGCAACTGAAGGAGAGCGCAGTCAAGGCAGTGAAGAATATCAAAGGAGAATCCAAAAGAATCAATCGTGACTGGGTTGTCAAGGCATTGTCTGTATCGCTATTAGCTTCACGCCGTACATCCTCTCTCGTTGGGGGTATTCAATTTAAACATACCGAAAATGACGACACCAGAACCCAGGAGCGCAGTCACGGTACGGCAACCAGTGGCCTTGAGGGTGAGGAACATCAGAGAGACTGTCAGAACACCCAGAATGGCCGGCAGCAGACGCATTGCTACATAGGGCACACCAGGCTCTATGTAGTCCTTGCCAATGTCCTTGAAATCAAATTCTCCATCGAAGCCGGCAAGCCATCCAGCCAGAGTAATCAGAAGTTTGGCGAGAGGAGGGTGAACATCCATAAAGAATCGACCCTTGATATACTTGGAAGCAAAACCACCAAAGCTATACGCCAGCAGCCAACATTAGCACACACACGCGCACACACACACATACTTCATGAAACACAGCGGGGATTCATTGTGGAGTAACATACTGGACTTCATCGAAGACAACACTAGTGGGGTTATAAATTCGAAACAGACGCACAACCGCGGCAATGGCTGTAACCAGCACCAACAGCTTGTAGTCGGAAGCGGGGAGATTCAGGATATCATGTTCCTTAACACCGTCTGACGCGTAGCTAGAAGGCTGTGTCTGTACAGGCTTGCGGTTCTTCGGCTTCGGTGAGCGACTTGGAGAGCGTCGACCCCGACTCTGAGGCCGAACAGCCAACGTATCCTTGGATTTTTGACCCATGGCCGTTGATAGGATCCCGGTCGATCGGGGGTATGCAGGAGGTTCGAGGGGGGAGGGGGGTGGAATTCGCACGAAGATCGACAGACGACTTGTCGAGATATAACGGATGAGAAAGATAAAAAGGAATAAAATGGGTCGATGGTATCTAATCGAATGGACACAATCGATTGAAACGAAGTGGTGTCGATAGAACCAACAGCTGTTGAAAGCTCAGGGTGGAGCTGTCAACAGCCCTCGTGGGAGGAAAAAGGAAGTGAATTTGCTAAAGTTAGTGATCGTAGATAGTTAAAAGAAAACCCATGACAGGGTGGAGGAAGAAAAAGAAAAGAAAATAGAAGAAAAGGTGGTGATGGGTTAGGGAGTGGAAAGAATGGACGCAAGCGGGTTTCTGTGAGGCCAGATCGACGGAGGACGAGAACGTGAGGGCCAAACGCCCGTTTTGGCCCCCCTTAGATTTCAGCTAGTGCGCCTGTGTGTACATACAATACATTCATAGACGGGGCGATAAAATGGAATTTATTGGATTAAGTCCAGTCAGGAACATATGTATATGGGTGTTTAAGTTGAAAGTTTATCAAATCAAAAAACCTGCATTGACCTATTCGGGGAATTATTCTCGTCGTACATGGAGTCTTGTTTACATACTCTTGTACTCCTGGCTTCATACATCGTGCCATGCAGAGAGAGGAAATATAGAAGCAGAACAATTATGCAACGTCATAGCCTTTGATTGACTTTTTCCAACTATATATATTGTTTCAATCACTTTTATACTTCAATCTTCTATCAATATTTCTTTGTTCAGTTGTTGATTGACTGCGTGCGTACAAATTCGATGCTCGCCGCAATAGGACCATGCGCCACTGTGGCTGTCATTGTGGCTAGTGTATGATTATGTCAGCATATCTCATCGCGATCAGCCCTGGTCGAAAAGAGAAAAAGACCCAGTTGGCATCCACTCCCCTCCATCGTCGTCAACATGGAGTCGTCAAATGGCAACACTCCTCTTCCGGAGGATATGAACAAGCCTCCCGAGGGTGTAGTGGTACCTCCCAAGGATATTCGCGGTAGGTTCTTCTTGCCATTACCTTTAGGCGCGATCGCGCGACTAACGAGCTATCTAGCAATCGTCGAAAAGACCGCCGGTTATGTTGCTCGCAACGGAGCTGTCTTCGAAGGTAAGTCTGCTTCCAGCTCTTTATATTTGGACCCTGAATATTTACGCGCAATTGATTGTAGACCGAGTCCGTGACAAAGAGAAGAGTAATCCGAAATTCTCCTTCCTCAACCCTGACGATGCATACGCGAACTTTTATCAGTGGCGCCTCACGGAAATCAAGGAAGGCCGTGGTACATCAGTTGCAGCAGGTCGACCCGGCGAGGCTGCTCCGGCTGCTGTCCCGGAAGCTCCCAAGGGCCCTCCTGAGCCACCGGCTTTCTACTTCTCCGCGCGCATGCCTATGATCAATGCGCAGGATCTGGAGGTGGTCAAGCTCACTGCGATGTTTGCTGCCAAGCGGGGAAAATCATTCATCACAGCATTGTCCCAGCGTGAAGCTAGGAACTTCCAGTTTGACTTCCTCCGGCCTCAGCACCGTCTATACCAATTCTTCACGCGACTGGTTGACCAATACACGATTTTGCTACGATCAGAAGGAGTTGACGATGCCACGACGGAAGAGAAGAGGGTTTCAGACTTGGAACGCAATGCGCAAAACAAATATAATGTACTCGAGCGTTCTAAGCAGCGTGCCGAATGGGTGAAGCACCAGGAACAACAGAAGCAAAAGAAGGAGGAAATTGAGGAGCAGGAACGAATTGAGTATCAACAGATCGACTGGCATGACATGGTTGTGGTTGAGACCGTTCTGTTCAACGAGTCTGACGAGCAATCGGAGCTGCCACCACCTACCTCACTTGGTGACCTACAGTCAGCTTCCCTCGAGCAGAAGGCCGCAATGTCCCTCAACCCATTGCGCATCGAAGAGGCTATGCCTACCGATCTCGACGCGCCCGTCCACTACAATGCCTATCCCGCCCAGCCTGAAGCCGCTCCAGCGCTGCAACCTTCAGTTTCTCCTTATCCTGCACAAATGCCCTACCCACCTCCCGCTGGCATGGACCCGGCTATGCAGTACCCTGCTGCCGCTGCTGTCCAAGCTGAAGCCCAGCATGCACGCCCCGAGTCTCCTGCAGCTATACCCGGCCAACCACCTATGCGTATTCGCCAAGATTATGTTCCACGAGCCCAGGCCCGCCGCCAGGCCAGTGCAATGGCCCTCTGCCCCAACTGTCACCAGCAAATCCCCGTCGCAGAGCTTGAGCAACACATGCGCATTGAGCTACTCGATCCACGCTGGAAGGAGCAGCGTGCAAAGGCTGATTCTCGTAGTGCGACAACCAACCTTTCCACCGTTGACGTGGTAAACAATCTGAAGCGATTGGCCAGCCAGCGCAGCGACGTCTTCGACTCATCACTGGCACCCAGCATTGACCCCGAGGAAGAGGCCCGTCGAAAGCGTATGGCCGTTGGTGCTGATGGTACTTTGACACCTGGCGCTCCTGGTCCTGCCACTGGACCTGGAGGTGTGACAAACCCACAGAATATGAATATCGAAGAGCAGCTGCGGCACATTCATCAACGCGCCCGCCAATAGGCGCATAGTTCCGACCATGACGTCTTTTTCTTTTCCACGCCAACGGAGTTTTAGGAGCGCATTCTTTTCTTCATTTGATACTCCTTTGGAGAATGGGCATTGGATGGTGTGTTTTTGTATAATAGCTTGATCCTTTTCATGCCCCAAAAATATCCTACGAGGAACACCCTCGACCATTATACTGAATTCTTATCCTCGGGCTTCACCTCGAAATCAACTAGGAGATAGCACATGCTGTTGCTCACATATTATCATTTGATCAAAGGGTTAAGTCAAGAACGCTTACTAGTAGTCCCGTACTATACCGATGGGGACAGCCTTGTAACTTAATGTGGATATTCGAGAGAGCCTTAAGGTTGCTAAGCTGTTCTCATCCAACGAGAGTCAAGGCGCTTTTACTTCTTAGTTGGTGGATTGAGGCGGCTATGTCCACCAGCTAATTGGAGGAACACATCGCCAAGAACAGCCCTTGTATATACCAATTATAGTCTTGTCGAAAAGGTGGGCATTGCTGTTTATGTTTAGCAAACTCTTCAAGTTTATTCTCATTTTGAAAGCTTTTCGTCGAAGAGCTTTACTCGACATCTGTAAAGTCTAGGGCGCCCATTATCAGGGCACATAGATGGCTTACAATCCTCACAAAAGGCTATCAGACGACGATCGAAGAATGAAAATCACCTCCAGGCCCTTTTCAAACCTGAAACCAGTCTCCATGCCCGAAAGTGGATCAGGGTCTTCCACGAGTGTGACTATGCGAACCTTTTCGGCCCCCGACCTTTGCGGCTCTGAAGTATTTGATAGGCCGGGAAACATTCTATCCTGCAAGTAAAATTACAAAATAAGCACAACCGAATGAGGCTGGGATTTTAATTCACTTTATTTTAAAGCCTACAGATTCGCCTCGTCAACCTTTTTGCTCAGGGCCTCTCTATTTTTCTCACACTCTCCACAATGTCGAGGGTACCATTCAACGCTGATCCAGACGCCGGTCTGGACAAAAACCATCGATCTGCCACAAATACACATAATCGATCTAAAATATTTGCCATTGGCGCCTGTCTCATGAGTGCCATTACCACCATCGTGGGAGGAACCCTAATAGGCATATACTTCCGCAAAGCAGTCAACAATTGTGAAGACGCGCGAAAAAGACTAGGTGACGACAATCTTGACCATGTCAACAATGAAGACTGCGTTGGACCATCGGGGTTATTCTGGGGCGCTGTCGTTTGCCTTGTTATAGCCTTCATTTCTGGAATCGGCTTTGTCTTCTTCGTGCTCCTTCATTGCGCACGTCGTGGCCGCAGAAATATTCCTCCCTTCTTGTATCAGGCTGCTACAAGCTACAATACTGGATATACTCAACCTCAACCTTATGATCCATATGCTGCTCAGTCATGTGGATATCCCTTACAACCGACGCAAGGAAATCCTCAACCCGATGTCCAGCCGCCTAGCTACTTTGCGCCTCAGCATGATACTGCACAAACAGCCCCTGAGTATGAGCACGCTCAATCTGGTTCGAGTTCACATCCCCAGCTAGAGGGAAATAGAGCAGGGGGATCTCCCCAACGATTCTATTGACTGTATTTTCCGATCTGAAGCCCGATGGGCTATGACTTTTGGTGACAATGGAAAACGTGGAGAGTGACCATGACGGAATTCTGCGATGAACATTGAAAGGATTGGTTACAATGCTTCGCCATGCTATTAGCCTTTGTCTGTGCTATTTGATTGTCTCTCAGTATCTGACGAATGAACCATAATGTATGCTAAGACTCCATTCTATGCATATATTCGTTGTCAAAGAATCTTTGGTTTATAAGAACAATTTGGCCAATGGTTGAATGGGCCGTTTGATCCATTCAAAGCATACTTCCTAAGTCACTTTTTACATCAAGAAAGAAATACCATGACTCATGGCAGTGTAACATGTAACAATGCGGAGAAATATACAAAGAGACTATGAATAAGTCGATTCGATATTCACCATCTTGAGTATAAAGAACAGTCTTGGAAGACTCCACTGCCCAGTCGATATTTCAACTTTTGTATATCATCCGCAGTACAAGACTACTAGCTTTTAGAACGATTCATTGAAGCCTATACTCTTTAGTGAAGATACTAGTCATCTGTACGTGTGAACAAACTCCTCTTCATCTATCTCTCACATCAAAATCTGAAAGTATAAGCTCTATTCCTAGACCACGAAGACATCAGAGGAATGGCCTTACACGGACATCGACTATCTATTACTTCATTATTCTCGCAATCCTCCGAAGAGACCGACGACACAGATCATTCAACCGAGCCCCGAAGATGGTGGATTGTCTTTGAATTCAAAGAAGCAGATCGTCGTCTGCCTAACTTTAGACTTCTGCATAAGATGCTAGCTAACATCAAAAAGCGAGAAGATGTTTTTGTCACTGATTTTGACCCGACTGGGCTAATTCCTCTTTCTTATATCTTTGATATTGTGACTATGACCAATACTGACGATGATATTTTAGATGAGGCTGAGATTGTTATTGATAATTGGATTACGGATTATTATGTGACTGGGCCGCCGTTTCAGCGGGAGAAGATCTTTGGAAAACCGGGCTCAACGGTGTCCAGGACTGAGTATTAAATTATCTTTAGACCTTACTTTGTCATGCATGATGCAATTACCAATAAAACCTCCTATCGAAAAAGGGTTCTTATTCTTTGATCTGATGAGAATGGTCTTTAATGTGAATGTGTAGTACTGGTAGATATTAAACTACAGAGCCCTTCTTTATTTCTCGTCTTTTCCTTCTATATTCAACTCCGAACCTTTTTGATCATACATACTTATAATGAATTGTAAGCATTTTCCGCATATACGGCAATCGCCTCTGTCGGATCGTAGTATTATGGATCTTCTTTGGAAGAAAGATGTTGTCCTGGGCTCTTCAAAAACGAGAAATGCCTGCCATGTGTGTAGTCTATAGTTCAGGGAACAGCACCACCTGGAAGGTGGAAGGCGCAGCGTGTAAGGAATATTTTCACAAGCCCTACTCAATCAAATTACTCAACATGACCCACTAAACGTCCATTAATGCATTTTTCAAGAGTGAATATACTAATCCAGACCTTTAAAGATCTCAACCAAAGAAGAACAACGCAAGTGAAAAATCTTCCTACAATCAGATTTGTCTATTTTGAACGGTGGTTGAAGTACTCGATATGAGCTAACCTTATCGGGACTAGCTCACTCTTAATCAGGTCAAGGTTACGAACACGAAACTCTAAATAAGCAAGTGGATCCTTTTGCATGGAAAATCCGCGATTGAATTGCTAAATCTGTGGCGAAAGAGGGGATTCCTCCTATTTTAGAGTACGAAACGAGTACGATGGTAAATTGCTATTTTATCTTCGTAGCCTAGATTCAACAAATGCAACTAAGAATAAGTTGAAATTCCTTTCGGAATGATTTATTATAAGAAGTAGCAATGTCTCGGCCTGATTTCTTCCCTCAATTCATTCTCTCATCTCGTATTTTTACTACATTCCTTACGGGTGGTCCATTACGACTTCGAGTGTGGTTCTTGATAATATTGAAGAACTTGAACCATCATGGCTTCACATTGGACATTCTACTACTACACGCCGTCCACGGCTGCGGCGGCCATTTTCACCGTTCTCTTCGGATTGAGCAGTATCATGCATTTCTACCAACTCATCCGAACACGAACATGGTTCATGATTCCTTTTCTTATCGGCGGACTTTGTAAGTAATGATCCACAACGTTTCCTACTACATCCCTGAAACACCTCATAATACACACAGTAACCTATCTAACATTTTTTTTCTTCTCGATAGTCGAAACGGTTGGATACATTGGCCGTCTCCTTTCATCCATCGAAGCACCCGATTTTACTAGAGGCCCTTATATCATGCAAAGCGCCCTCATTCTCATTGCGCCCGCCTTCTTGGCTGCTAGTATCTACATGACCCTGGGAAGAATCATCCAAATGCTAGATGCAGAGCAAAGCTCCGTCATTAAACTCAGATTGCTCACGAAGATCTTTGTTGCGGGTGATGTATTGTCATTTTTGATGCAGGCTTCTGGTAAGAATATCCTGAATACTGCAAACCTAACCCATCGACACTTTTAAGGGCCCTCATTAATCCAGTTTCTGCTCCAGGTGCCGGAATAATGGTCAAGGATATGACGAACCCTTCTACAGGCGAAAACATCATTATCGGAGGTCTCTTCGTACAAATTGTTTTCTTCGGTTTCTTCGCTATTAGCGCTGTGATCTTCCAAATCCGTCTTTCTAAAAGACCTACCGCACGATCTATTGAGTTGAGTGCTCTCTGGCATAAACATATGATTGCACTCTATGTTGCTAGTGTTCTTATCCTGGTGCGGTCTGTTATTCGTGTCGTGGAGTATTTGCAAGGGTACGATGGATATCTGATGAGGACCGAGGCATTCATCTATGTCTTTGATGCACTGCTCATGTTCGTTACTATGCTGGTCTTGCAGTATGCTCACCCCAGTGAGATTAATTGCTTACTTGGCCGGGGAGAGTGCTACTCGGAGAAGATCTATAAAACGCGCAAGTTTGTTGCTGGGTCGGCTTTGGAGACGAGTCGTGTGGCGGAGCCCTAAATTATGCTAGTCTGGGGTGTACCTGATGTATTCAGCGCTTCTTTTCATGTGTCATGTCAGGTCAATGTTATTTCTCTTTAGTCATATCTCATCAATGTATAGATAATCCCTATAATGCTTATGGATTCTCATTCGGACTAGTAAATACCTGTCCCAAAGCCCACTCAATATGACCATACCATTCTGGAGCAAGATTCTGCGAAATTTCCTGCAAGACAATTCGTCCCCACGAGCCCACACACCAATTCTCCCGGGCAAGATGCATAAACACACAATAATGAGCCAAAACCACCAAAGCAAACGGATTACTCTCATTCAAATCCCCCAAATACTTCCCGGGAGCCCTAATAGCCCACCCAACAAGCAAAGTCAGCGACGTCGGCTCAGCAAACGTAAAAGGCGCAAGTTCTCGCATATATGCAATGGCTCTTTGATAAGTAACCATCTCATGATCCTGTAATTGGCGATAACACTCGACATTCAACTTCTCGAGTCGCTCAAATGCGTTTAAGAATTGATCCGGAATAGGTTCATCCGGTGCTATGGTATCGAATAGAGGGGAGAAATTACTTTCCCGTAGAAATTTCGACTCGGCGTTAAACACAGTCTGCACACCTCTCGAGAGCGTAAAAATATATGTCAATGAGCTGAGACTAGGCCCTTCCCCTGATGGTATTAAATTCAACGCACTCGCAAAGCTAAAAGCAACCGCCAACCCGGCGAAGCTCATCATAGCTTTTGCGTTGGCTTGAGTGATATTCGGCAATTGTTCAGAAAACATTGATAAAGCCGTATTCTTATGCGCTAGGGCTGTATTTAACCAATCTAAACTTTCTTGATTGGATTGGAAATGCGAGAGATGCAGTGCGGAGAGTGCTAGGATTCCATGCATCAGGAATGGAGCTTGAAGTGCTTCTTGAAGGACTGGCATTTCCCAAACTCTTCTTGTTTCGTCGTTGCGGGCGAAGAGTCTGTGTGTATGCTTGATCCATTGAAGGACTAGTTCTAGACTTTTCATATCTAGTGAGGGTGGTGTTGAGCTAGGATTCGTGAAATCGAAATTATTAAAGACATTTGGCGGTTCAGATGCCGGACCTGCCGGTTCTGATTGTCTTTGAATGCCGGGCCTCCCGAGAGAGGCATCGTGTTCTTCTGGGAATTTGAAAGGTGCTGAATTGTTGTATACGCATGTGTCATGTCGTTGATCACAATTAGCGCAAATTGGTCGCCCCTCGTCACACTACACTCAAATAAGTTGATGCCTTGTGAGAAAATTGCTGGTGAAAGACCTACCTTGACTCGCCTCCGTTTACAGTTGTTACAGCCATGTCGAGATTTTCGGTGGGAACGACGAAATGTCATTTCTGTAACGATGCTGGATTATTTAGAATGGGAGATTGCATGAAAGTTGAGAGAAACAAGATGGGAGTTTGACGCAAGTGGCGAGGGATACGAACACGATATGGCCCACGCTCTATTGACGATCATCACTTGTGATTGGTGGATCCGTCAGCCCTAAACAGAGCGACCTGTGTACTCAGTGTTGACAACAGTCGCCAGCCTTGGCTTCGGTTGAATTTTCAACTGTCAAAGTGAATTTAGGCAGTAAAGCATCGCAAGGTTTTCCTACGACTTTCAGACTTTCAGGAACACATGATCACGAATGATATTTTTCCTGTATGGTATAAAATATAAAATTGTTGGTCCCTCCTGCAACAACCGAACGCCTAGAAACCCGCGATCTAAATAGCCATATTGGCACAGGTAAAAGCGGGCGTGATACTTCCAGAATAATCTGCGATAATAGCCTCAACCGCAGCATAAAGCCCCGGGCCAAGAATAAACAACCCAACAACGAAGATAAACACGTTCACCAGAGTCATGACTGTCTTCCCTACACCTGCGAACAGCTTCCGACGATTCAACTGCCAGTAAGCAATCGCAAAGTAAATAAAACCAAAGAAAGAGTCGAAAGCCGCACTGAGGAGTGAAAGGAAATCTCCCATACTAGGAATGACTTCAGAGAAGACAAATCCAAGAAGCCAGATTCCAACCATCACGAGACCCCACACAGCCCAACCGATGACGGTATGGCTATGCGCATGTTTAGAATTTCTCATTGTGCGAGTATAAATAAATTTAGCTGTAACATTGGCGTATATCACGGCGATGATCAGTGTTGGGACAATCACAAACCCAAAAGACGCTTTTTTGTAGGACACAACGCCTAAGCTGCCAAAGGCTGGAGCAGTGGCATATTGGCCAAGGTATCGGAAGCCAATGGCTGGAGGTACTATAAAAAGGATTGCCGAGATCCCTGTCAGTACCGCAAGGGCCTTGGGGAAATCTTGCGGACGTTCCATTTCAGCAATGAAGCTGGGGAAAAGAATTTGTGGGACCCAGAGGAAAGTGATGTTTAATACAGCATTCATGCATGCGACCCATGTAGTTCCTGGCTTCGGGAATGCGTATGTCTTGACTAGTCCGGCTGTTGGGTAGTTTCCGTTATATCCATATAGAGGTGCATCCTCAATTCCAACAAAGACGAGGAAAAGAAGGATAGCGATTCCCATGCATGCGGCTGAAACTGGGTTAGTAAAGTGAAAAGTACTCTTTGAATCGGTACCGCGTGGAAGGCAGACTCACATGAAACCATGGACATGGAGCTAACATGGTTAAGTGTACGCGGGACAGACATCACAATGCCCATAATAGTAGCAATGACAGAAAAGACAGCCGTGCATAAGCTGTGATCAGATAAGGTATTCAGAACCTTGGCACCAGTGAGAATATGGAATCCGATAAGAAGGATGTTATTCGCCAGCAGCATAAATGCAGAGAATACATAGGCCGCACGACTCTTTCCGAACACATAGTAACCGAAGTCACCTGTCCAGAGCATTCAATTAGCAAATGTTGTAGGCTGTGCCATTCAAGGGGAAGGTTAGATAACTAACAGATATCCATGATCTGGGGATATTTCATAATGAACTTGTGCATGGTAATAGAGGTGATCCAGAACAATACTGCACATAGCACCATCGTGATGATACCCGGAACCCATCCCAACACACTACAGCATAACCCAGCATCAGCCTGTAATTCCTCATAGATCTTCGACCGGGCGATACTCACGAAAGAGACCATGATTGAGCCATGATAGCCAGGCACACCTGCTCACCAGCGAGGAGAATGGCCGTTTTCTGCCATGACATTGTCCGAAGTTGAATCTCATGTTCACGGTCTGCCGTCAGTAATAGGTTAGTTGAGAAGAAAACAAAGTCTCGCTTCCACTGCAGACAACTGACCTGCAGCAACCAGAGCTGTGATCGCATTAATGGAGTCCGGATCATCACTTTCCGTGCCCAGGGCGTAATCTGGTTGTTTTTTATCTCTGAAATCTGATGCTGCCATTGTAATTGAGAATGAGATTGATAAGGAAAGAACGTGGTTTGAAACAATGAAATAAGATAAACACTCTCGATCAGAGTGCAATTGCGATGCGTGAATACAATGTCGAAAGCTCGAAAGAAAGAGAAGTAAATGAAATAAAAGACAAGATAAGAAAAATAATCCTGGAGGGAAATCATGACAAGCAAATCTAGACGAGAGTAAGCTTCCCAACTGGTGATTGGCAATGCCTAATTGGGGTTAGACTGGGCCATGTCATCTCAGCGGCGAATGACGCGATTTGCAGAGAATTTGCTTACTTTTTGAACTAAACAATATAGTTAAGTAGGCTAATAACTAGACTAACTAGAATAATGACTAGTAAGTTACTGAGGCAGCATTAGCCGGTAGAATCCGGCCAATGGGTCAGGGCCAGGGTTGATGAACTCTGGAACATGGATCGTAGAGCATCGGGCTGACCGAAGCATTGCAGTTACATCAATTACGAGAAGTAGAATTATTCTAAATTGTTATTGGAATTGAAATGATGAAGGTGGATGAAAATCAGCAATACTAGTAATTATGTATACATCTTCGAGAATAAAAGGACGCCAGGGTCGAGACAAAGCAACGGAGACAAGGGGGCATTACAGTGTATATAGTCAACAGTCAGAAGTAATAATAATACATGAGCCCGGCAGGATGTGTGGGATAACGAAGCACAAGAACAATGTGGCAAGGCGCAATTAGAAGCGTAAGCGCCATTGCCGAAGAATGAGTAGTTTCTATCAACGCCTGGTTCATCAGAAATGCAAGAATGCGAGGTGCAACAGATAAGAAGAAGAAAAAGGCAAATGTCGAAGGGGAATGTTGAAGAATCATTAAGCACTAGGAAGCCGTGGGGTCATCATACTCATGCCGATGTTGATGCAGATGCAGATGCAGATGCATGCTTGGAATCATCGGCCTGGGTGCTCTCCTCGCCAGCGGGGGATTCATGGGAATCATGAGAATCCTGAGACTTAGGGTTCACGGACGTTGAATCTTTTGGTGCCTCGGGTTGAGGCTCAGATGTAAACTCATCTGCGGAATCATGGGTGGTAGATGGTGACTCGATATGCACCTCTGGGTGAGACTGGATCTCGGCTTCTTTCGGCGCGTCCTGAGTAGCAGGCTGCAACTCAGCTGGGATTTCCGGCTGAGACTCGGTGGTGGCTTGATCTCCAGATTCATGAGGAGCATCATGTGATTCGCCTTGCGCCTGCGATTGGGATACATTTGCCGGGATATCTACCGCCTCAGCAACGGCTTCTTCGTAGACGCTGATATCGGAGTCGATCGAGCCTCGCCTTTGAGCCTCATCCGCTGAAGTCTCGTCGTGTATATTCAAAGACGGAAGATCGGGTGTCATGGGTCTGGATGAGCTAGTTTCCGGTACAGAAAGCTTAGTAGCGGAGGTACTGCTTCCAGGCCGAAGACCGGCAGTTGAGGTGGCCCCATCGTGAGATTGCACGGTAATGTCCCGAGGCAGAAAAGATTCATCGCCCTCGAGATCATATGGACCATCCGCATCATTCGAGTCAACAGGTTGCGGGATCTCCGATTCCACAGGCTTTGGGAAAATCGGGACAATGCCACCTGCAATACGGGACCAGAACATTCGTTCTCGTAAACGAACAGTTTCTTCCCAAACATCCTTCTCTTCCTCCGCATCTCCGGCGCGGATGTGTCCATCAAGGATCAAACGCAAATATCCGGTGAACTCGCAACAAGCGCGGATTCGCTCCAGACACTGCACACAAATCGAGTATCTCTGGGCGCTTTCGCTTTCCGATGTCCGGAAGCGGTGGGTACGTTCATTGTTCTCTCCGGATCTGCGTTCGCCACAAACTGAACAAGGAAACTCGTACTTCTTTGTCGCAGCGGGCATTGGCTCTACGACAAGCGAGCCTTCGCAAATGCCACTCAGGACTGTACGTCGAGTGAGCCATGAGATTCCTGGGGATAGGTCAAGTCTCAGGGTTGGCTCAATATCTTCCATAAGAACCCTCTTGTAGAATCGTGTATCCTTCAAGGGGATATGTGAGCCAGTCTGTGAAGACAGACTACCATTAGGTGAGTGGGTAACGCCCTTCGTGGGCGATGAAGTGGCTGAGTTGGATCCACCCGTTGCGAAGCTAGCCAAGCTCATCACATTCAAACCTGCATAAGACCCACTACCTGCACGACTTGGGGGTTTGGATGTGCGAGATAGAACCAGCAAATCCCGGAAGTCGTCATAGGCTGGTAGATCAGCACGGCAGACCATGCGAATCATTTCGGGGAAGTCGCATGACGGGCCTGGTGTGAGCTCCTCGGGATTCAAGGTGGTGGGTTCGTTATCTAATTCGGATTTCTGTCTGGTAAAGCCCGGCGGCGGCGGTACACCTCCCGGAGACGGTGGGGCGGTTGATACATTGGTCCGGCTATCCAAATCATCCTTGGTCAGATGCATCCCTTGCATGACCGATTTGAGCTCAGCCAGTTGATCTTGATGCGATGCGAGGAGAGACTCGGTGTCTTTAATTTGTGAGCGTAATTGCTCATTCTTCTTCTCCACCGCTTCTCTTTCGATTTTCGCTGCGGCAACCATCTAGGGCTAGTCAGACAAACTTCCGGAGATTTCGTAGGTTTGAGGAATCTGTGGTCAGAACTAACCTTGTTGGCTTCCTCGAAGAGATCGGCGGTTAGGGTCTCTAGCTCTTGTTCGATCGTCTTCTTGCCCTTCTCGACTGCCGCACGCTGTGTCCGCTCTTCCGCAAGCGCAGCTTTCAATTGTTGAATTTCGCGGTCAGAATCAGACTTTTTGATGTAAATTTGTTGATCAATATCTCGACGGTATTTCTCATTCTGGAACTCCAGAGCAATGATCTTGCCCTGGGCGACCTCCAACTCCTGGCGCGTGGCGACCAGACTGTCGTCTAGCGTTGTCTGGTTGTTGATCGCCTGGATCAGTTTCACACTTAGCGCTGCAACTTCATTGCTTAGGTCGGGGTGATGAGGAGACGATGACGTCGACGGTGAGACCTCTGTCCCAGCAGCCAGACGTGGGTCCTGCAAGGTGTTGAAGTTGTTTTCTTCGAATTGGGGATGTGTAGAATTGGCATCTGCGTGGGAGGCGGCTTGGGTAAGGTCGGTAGTCGACTTGGCTTTGGTGACGGTTTTCTCGGGAGATAGAGCTCGGTGCTCAGAAGACAGCGAACGCTTGTGAGCGTGACGCGGGATCATGGTGGATGGTGGCATTAGGCTATGATGGTATGTTTGGAAGGCAATTAGACTATTTCGAGGGTTAGCAATTATCCGCGCATCGAATCCCCCGTCCAACTTACTCGGCCATGATGGGTGACGTAGACGGCGTCGAAGGAATGTGAATTGAAGATGTGCGGGTCTTCTTGGTCACGGCCAAAATGTAAACAAGAAACCCGGGGGTATCACACCCAATTATGGCGGAGACGAAGAGAAACCACCAGAGCCATTCACTTCGGGGAAAAGAAGAGGGGATAAGAGGGAGAAAGGGCTGGGCGCTTAGCAGACCCCCGCTAGCGTTCGGAGCGAATTCTCGAATCCGGAAGATAAGGGAAAGGATCGGTAGCCTGGATCAGAGGCGGTGGCGATTGAAATGACTGGTGGTATCAAAAGGACCGTATAAAGAAAAGAGTATATCGCAAAAGAAGCCGGGGTGGGAGACAACCACCAGCATGAGTGACAAGAGAAGCAGAGAGTCGGGGGTGGGTTGCAACACGAAGGCAAAGATGCTTAGTCATGCGATCACGTCGGAAGTGGCCCGCGCGAACGTGACGAACACCAGTGGATATCGCACCCGATCGGTTAGATTGATCAATTATTCAGTGGTGTGTATATGTGTACAGTATGATTGAAAGAGATGGAATGAGAGAATGAAGAGCGGAAGAACAAATCTACTGCTACTATACATAGATGCCCCAGCTGTCTGCTTCATGTATATTAAACCACTTCGACCTGAAAGTTCTGCCTGATCAAACTACGCCCATCACAGGCAAATAGTCGCAAAACTAGGCCGGATCTTGCCAGCCGATCGCGCATTCGCGTATTCGGGAAGATCTATTTTTTTTTTCTGGCCCCCCGAAAAAATTAGCGGCCGCTCAGTCTTGTACAGTTTACATAGTACATAGTATAATGCACGAGCAGCAATTTGCGTGGCCGAGGCGCAGCATTTTGCCCTTCGCCTGGCCAGCCTTGCTGGTTGGTCGCGATATTCCGACTAGGTCGGTAATGCAGATTTGATATCATGTACCAGAGGACATTTGGTTGGTCAAATACTGTCCTCGCTCTTACACTAGTGTAGTTTAATATTTTCTTGAATACGACAATGCCAGAAAAGCAAGAGGAAAACATAGACCCTATCATGTACACCAATATAAGTTCGCGATTATCAGCACTAACCTACATTAAATGGAACAAAATGCAACTATACAAGTAGGCCTATAACTCAATTGCCTCCTGTGACAGGAAGATGATACTAGGGCCAGTTATAATATCCGAGTATAAAATTTTCCCCGATTATGCAAAGTGGTATCACTAGGAGGACTAGATATCAAGATTCGTGATGTTGAATTTTATAAACCCTATTGGGAGACCCCGGGTCATACTGCGTCCATACAAGTCCTTTGGCCCGTTAGTTGCAACGCACTACTGTCAATTGAAAGGCTTCAAAATCTACATAAGATAACAGTACCAAGAACTGAATCGGGATTCCAATCCCGATTCAGTTTTTGATTGTGATTTCCCGTCTTTTTATATATACCTATATATATGATTAGGTAGTCACAGTATATATTTGTAAGACAGAGGACATAATCCTAGAACTTCTTTGGTTGAACCAATCAAATTTATAACTTGAATATCGCACTAACATTGAAGACTTCTCATATTTAAAGCTGGATATATAACATATATGCCGACCGCTTAACAAATCTTTCGTATAGATCATATGTCAAGTTTGTCAACTTGAAGTAGTCCGAACGTTTCCCCGCGTGGCAGCGTCCAGGCGGTACAAGTGGGGTCGCTCAATAATCTTCCACTCTCCAAATCCAAGCACGCGCACACCACCACAAAAGCCCAAATCATCATGGCGGACGCAGAGCTAGAGGAGGTAAGTTAAAACCCCGAATTGCTACATTCATACCCGTTCTAAAAAAGAACAGATCAGGCGAGCTCGCCTCGCACAACTACAGCAGCAGGGTGGCGGTCCTCGCGGCGGCCCTAGCCAAGATGGTGGACAAGAAGAGCAGAAGAGGTAAGTCCAGTGCTCTAATAATCTACTATTGGAACTATTCTCATATATGTATTTATTCCCAGGCAAGCCGAAGGCAAGTTACCACCGACCTCGAACTCCCGGTCCATGTGACAACCACATCCCGCCTACAGAATCACCTAGACATGCCACCGACAGAAATCACTAACATTACACAGCGGAACGCCGGGCCTCAATCATGTCGCAAATTCTTGACCCCGCCGCCGCAGATCGTCTCGGTCGTATCCGTCTCGTGAAAGAATCGCGCGCAGCCGATATCGAGAACCGCCTTATCATGCTTGCGCAGTCGGGCCAACTACGACAGAAAGTCACAGAGGAACAGTTGAAGGATCTTCTGAATGCTGTTGCTGAGAACCAGCGGAAGGAGGAAGAGGAGCATAAGATTGTTTATACCCGGCGGAAAGGTGGATGGGATGATGATGATGATCTGCTTGATTTGTAAAACGTGGAAAAGTACATTATAACAGGAGAAGTGGGAACTGTTATGCAGGGCTCTGTGGTTGTTTGAATTTATGGAATGCGACTCTATTTTTCCCGCAATTGACATGAATTGGGTTGCTTGGTTCTTGCGGGAGTTGATTTCTACGGTGCAGCAGAGTATACTGGTTATTTGGAAACAGTAACCCTTGAAGTAGACGGGCGTACAGATATGGAACCCTCAAAATGCTGAGCACTGACCTGCCAGTTTATAACTGATTCACTTCGCTGATGATATATTCACAAAATCGATAATCGTACATGTTTCACCTCAAAGTAGACTGCCTTCACATTCATGTCACAGCAACACAGACTCTACTGCTGCATCTGTTGCTGCTGCAACCTCTCCTTCTCCTGCTTTTGCTGCCTCCGAATCATCTTCCGAATCTCCCTCAAATCAGGCGGTTGCTCAATATTCAACTCCCTCCGTAACTCATCAACATCTTTCTCCAACACCTTCTCCCAATAAACATTAATCAACTCCTTACTAGCCAATCCACTCCTAACAGCCCATGGCAAATGCAGCTTCAGAAATCTTTCCTTCTCAGCAGGCTTCATTCGCACAAATGCAAAAAGACTCAGCCCCGTCATTGGAAGAAGTGTATTCAAATACTCCAACGCCTTAAGCGCTAACTCTCCCTCCACAAAAATGGGAAGTCCCGTAACGGCGTGGTAGAAGTCGTGACACTCGCGGTATCGCTGCATGACGTAGGCGCATTCTTCGTCGTCGATATACTGTACGTTATCGCGTGTATCGGGTGAGACGCCCTCGCGGTCTAACCATTTGGCGTAGGTTCGACCGACAGAGTTCTCGGGGAGAGTGCGGAGATAGTCCATTTTGAGAGTTTCGGAAGTGATGCGTGGACGATCGCGGAGGATTTGTCGGCCTGTAGGGTCCGAGAGCATTGCGTTGCGGAGTCGGTAGATAAAGTATGGGGTTGCGGTTGCTTCTCCTAGAGCTGCGATGAGGTCTTTTGGGCGCTTTGTTAGTTTGAGAGCTCATGCGAGTGGTTTTTGTAGTTTATGGAGTTCCGATGGGAGTGTGGAATCGACCACCTCACTCCGGCTCTGGGAATGGAGTGTTCAATCGCATGGTCCGGGTAACATACCAGCTCTTCGGGGATTCACAAGAGATCCAAGCGCAGAACCGATGGCGAGAGCACCGCGTTCAATGGTGGTGAGTGGAATATGGCCTGGGTAATTTGGCTGTGGACGGTTGAGCACGGAGAATGGTCGTAGATTGCCAGTGCATGGTGATAGCTGGCCAGTTGTTGATATGGAGCGAAGGCACTTAGCTCCGCGCCTCCCGACAAGCGACATTTCGAGTGTAGAGTAGATTGATTGATTGTGAAGTTGTTAAAGTTGGTCAAGTCGGATGGGATCGTACGACGTGAAGGTTAAAGGCCGAGCGGCAGAACGATAAGCGTTATCGCTCGTTGCTGGAGCTGCCTCAAAGTGGTCACCATACATCAAAATGAACAGTGGTAACTATTCAAGTATTTATCTGATAAGCATGATTCAAGTAATAAAGAATAAATCATTTTAGAAAATATTCAGATACTCAGATTCATACGGTATCTGAAAAGTATCTGCTAAACAGGGTACGTGAATCGCACATGATCTCCCATCAAGCCCTATATAAAACACCACTAGCTAGTTTCTAGTCTTAGCATTCTCTCGATTATCACTTACTCCTTATTTATCACTCAACAAAAAGAATACGATAAGATAGTATGGTATACTTATAGTAGCCAAGAGGTTGATAAAGTGTCCACTCTTAAATATAGATTGATCCATCAACCCAACTTGAAGCCTACTACTACTACTACTACTACTACTACTACTACTACTACTACTACTACTACTGTGACATCAGAGTCTCTGCCAATGTCCTAGTAGGATATCTGGATTTGAATGAGGCACTTTCAGATTGATGTTCTAATATAAATTAGCATGAATCTCAGCTACATAAAGGTACAGACTGCTCTTGAACAGTGGATTATTCTGATGACTAAGTTGGCATTGTCTCCACTTTGTTGATCCAGTCGAGTTGAAGACTCGCGAGTTTCTCTTTTTTGCCATGGTTGCTGATCAAAGTTGCAGATTTGCAATTGAATACTCCAGTTAATTCCAAGACCTTTCTTACTTTTAAAGGAATCAGATTCATTCTTAATTGGTAGGTTGGTCTCGAATCTCCAATATCCCCATAGTTGGCGCGCTCATTAATATATGCACAGACATCCAAAACCAAAACCAAAACCATTCGCCATGAGTTCAGACTGGAGTCCTGGTGAAGTCCATGAGGCTTTCACAGAGTGGGCTTTGGCTCAGGGAGTCATTGCGAATAAAGTGAGACCAGCGCGATTTCCAGGTCGTGGGCTAGGAATGATCGCGACGGAGCCAATCAAGGTATGAAGTAGAAACAAAACAGACTAACCCTAGTCAAATTCCCTTTTTGAAAACAAAACCGAATAAAAAAATATTATAACTCACATAACTCAAATTATAACAGTCCGGCGAATTTGTAGTCAAAGTTCCTGCATCAACAATCTTGACAATGGACAAGATCCCCGCTGAATTCCGGGACCAATTCCCCGAAGACACTAGGGTTCAGGCTATCATCGCGGCCTACCTCACCTGTGGCAGCGAAGAAGAACTATCCCCCTACAAACTCTGGTTCAACACTTGGCCAACGCGGCAAGATTTCGAGGATGGCATGCCTTTGATGTGGCCGCGATCACTAGGCGGTTTGTCATGGCCCGATGGCGCTGCAACAGATGAGTCTGCCACACCCTCCACAAACTTCCTGCCACCATCTATCTCGGGGTCTTGGAACTCGATTGAAAAAGGCGTACCAGTGAAAGAGTATGAGGCCGATCATCAGAATCTGGTGGAGGGGCAAGGCCAGCGGCTGAGGAAAGCTTGGGATAATGTTGTTTCTGCCATCCCAAATATTGACTGGCGATCTTTCTCGTATCATTGGTTGATTCTTAACACGAGGAGTTTCTATTGGGTTGCGCCAGATCAGGAACCTCCTGAGGATCGAAATGATGCTATGGCTCTGTTACCCTTTGCGGATTATTTCAATCACTCCGATGTGGAGGTGAGTTCTTTCTTCCTTTGTGGATTGTACGTGTCTTGCGTGAAGTGGCTAATGTTGTGTGGAATCAAGTGCGATGTCAAATTTGATGAAGATGGATATACCTTGAGCGCCACTGACGATTATGAAGTCGGCGATGAGGTCTATATGAGTTACGGAAGCCACTCAAACGATATGTTGTTAGCAGAATGTAAGCTCAACCAATCCATCTTCGTCCCGGTTCTGGACCTTTTCAACTAAGATTTCACAGATGGATTCTTCATGGACAAGAATACTTCAGATTGTATCTACCTTGACGATATCATATTCCGTGACTTCCCCAGTGCAGACAAACAAGAGACGCTGTGGTTAAATCAGTATTACGGGTAAGGGTTCAATTTTGAACTTGACACATGCAAGCCGGGTATTTTCATGCACTATTGCTAATTATACATAGTAATTATTGTGTCAACACCGAGGGTGTATGCTACCGAACAGAGATAGCTGCGTGTCTAATGTACATGAATGAGACTGATTGGACGAACCACCTGGAGGGATCGACTGAGGGCGTGGATGAAAAGAAGTCAGAGGCCATCATTCAAAGGTGGCTGAAGACATATGCCACAGAGGCAGATGTCACAATGAAGGCACTGCGAAGGACAATTGAGTCGGACGCTGTGCCTCAGACAGATCGTGCAAAGGCAGGAAATTTGCTGCGGCGCTGGGAGCAGATCAAAAGCATCTGCGAGAGTGCATCCAGTGCACTTTCTCTATAAATGATTCTTCAGTTGCATGGTTTTTAAACCTTTGGATAGACTAGAGCATATTCAGGGCAATTCAGAAGAGTCTGTCACGGATTGACGGGCCTTGGTGGTGCTTGGTGATGATGAGGTGGTTATTTGTGGGCCCGTCAAATGAGAAGAATCTTGCATCTCGAAATCAGAGTCGATAGGGACCGCTTCGGCCTCCGCGCGGTTATAGATCATTTGTTTAGCATGAATAAGATGCTTGATCATGTAATTTATCACGCATGTGATGCCCAGCTCCTCTCCACGGCGAACAATGTATCCGTTCAGATATTCGACTTCCGTTCCTCTCCGGTGCTTAACGTCATGCAGCATTGGGCTAATATTGCGGCGAGTTCGACCTAGTTCCCAGACAACTAGTCGGCGTAGGCGCTCAGGCAAAAATCGATCCTCTAGCCCGGGAACTCCTTGTAACTCCGGAAAAGCCATGATGACTCTTGAAATCTCAAGAAGAAGCAATCGCATCAGGCGAGAAACACTTTCCACGTAGAGTAGATCACCATTTCGGCAATCGTTCAATGCAGTCAATGGATCGATGACACTGCTGACTGCAAGTTTCTCAAGCTGATACATGAGAACGTTGGTAGGTGTGTTGGCGAAGGCGACGAGGGACGGGGTAAGAGTGAAGAGGCGAGTCAAGTATTTCATCGAAGGTGCCCACGAAGTGTCATCCTCTGGCTTTGCCAAGGTTATCTCCCGCGGGGCCGGAGGTGCAATATTTGTTGTTCCAACAGTCTTGTATCTGACATTGTACATATCCTTTTTGTCCATCCCATGGCTGAAAACCGCGTGTAGGTAGTTTGGACGTCGACTTGGGTCTGGAAATATGAATCGATTGAGCCTCTCGGCGACACCTAATCCATTTTGAACTAACATGATGGTCGAGTCGGACGTGAGACGTTTTTTCAAAGATCGAATACCGTTGAAAGCCTGATTCGACTTGCAAGCTACGACCAAGCAGTCGATAGGCTCTTTAGCTTTCTCGGGTCTCGGTGGTGAGCCTTTGTGATCAATACGTTCACCATTATCCTCAAATTTTTCCCCGTAATCGGGAGGAATTCTGTACCATTTGCCGCCGGTTAGAACTTCGATACCGATTCCTTTCTTGAGCCCATCAGTCAGACCGTCGTAGTCGATCGTAAGTCTTTTCTTCCTTTGGCGATATGCTTCGTACATCCCCCAGTTGACCATGAATAATGTTACATCGGGTGGACATTCTCGTTTGGCGAGAGATTGTGCAATAAAGATGCCCGCATTCCCGGAGCCAAGGATGTGTACTCGGCCCGAGACAAGACCCTCAACCTCAGTCTCTGGAGAATTATCATTTTTTTGCGATGTCGTTGTGGAGAATCTGGCTAACAAGCTACCGGAGCCAAATTGCCGAACATTAATGCATAGATCGAAACGCCCGCCGCGCCATAGCGGGCGAGATCGTAGTGCTTGAAACACTTTGGCGAAGTTTTTCGGGGGAGAGAAGAGTCCCCCGAGTGTAGCGACAAGGTAGTCGGAGGGCGAACGATCGGGTGCAGGAAAGGAATGAGGGGTGTGCCGAGAAGTAAAGCTTTCGAATAAGCAAAGAGTGCTCGCCTCGAGCAAAATGCGAGAATTCCCAATATCTCCGTAGAAAAGAAAATAATGATGTCGGAGATGCGACGCGATGCCGCGAATGATGGTGTCTCTTTCCTCCACCGCCCGCCACTGCCGCCCCAGTTTGCACCGGCCCTAAATTTTTCGAGCGCCGATTGTTCATTCAACACCACATCACCATGGACGCACCAAATTTGATGCCGCTGCTGGAGCAGCTTGATGATAATGTTGATGATCTTGAGGAAGTTCTTGGGCCTCTCATTACCCAGTCACTTCCGAAGTTGTCGAAGAATTTGCCCATTATGGACAAGGCCAAGATCCATGCCATGACTGCCTACGTCCTCGAGGCCCTCATCTTCTGTAAGTTTTGGTCAATCGCATCGAAATAAATGAGGCTGTTCTAACTTGACTTTGCAGCTTATCTGCGCCTCAAGGGCATTGATGCGAAACAGCACCCTGTGTGGACGGAATTAACTCGCGTGAAGCAATACCTCGCCAAGATCAAGGCCTTAGAGACCGAGCCCGAACAACGCACTATGACATTAGACAAGGCGGCTGCAGGCAGATTTATTAAGCATGGCCTGGTAAGTTCCGTGGATGCGCCCGTACTTTCGAGTCACGACTAACATCTACCTAGGCTGGCAACAATAAGATTGATCTGGAACGCGCAGAAAAGGAAGCTAAGGAGCGGGCACGCGCTCAACTTAAAGCGTCTATGCTGGCTAAAAAGATGGTTGCAAAGGAAACGACAGCTACTTCTAGTGGCGCCGATTCAGCACAGAATACGGTCGACTCAGACGATAACAACGATGATAAGACGGACGAAGATGCAATTAAGAAAGACGCCGGCGATGAGGCAAAGCCTAAAAAGAACAAAAAGTCCAAGAAGGGATCGCTTAGCAAAGAGGAGCGGAGAAACGAGAAGAAATTGCGGCGACAAAAGAAAGAGGAAGCTCGCAAGGCTCGGAAAGCCAAATAGACTTTGCTCCCTTCCTGTATGTCTGTCTACCTATCATAAAGGTGACCTGGAAAATCTCAGAGACAGTCATCTTGAGGCGGTCCTAGTTATTGTCCTTGTACTGCCGATTTTGTACACCACGACCATTAGATACCCAGCCATGAAGCACTGAATGGAGTTTGACTTGAACATTACACACTAAATTACCAATGTTCCTTCTAGCAGTTGAAACATAGATGCTCTATCACTAAGAATGACGACCTATCGTTAGAATAATAAAAATTCCTAGTATTAACACTCGTAAATTGTATATCCATTTACTGCCTTTATGCCTTATTTTGTAAGGCCGTTAACCCCGGTGCACGTGATACTACACACAGCCAATAAGAACACGCATAACTAATCCGCAGGGACTGACTCAGCCTCTAGTAGCTTCGATTTTCTCCACCCTCGGCTTTCGAAGTATTCATATATCTGTCTCTCCTCTTTTACTCCAAAAATCAAAAACCACATCAATCAAAATGCCTCGTCAACAACGCCGTGCCGCCCCTACTCCCGCGCGTAGCGCTCCCTCTCGCCCTACCGCGGCTCCTGCCCGTCCGGCCCCTGCTCCCCAACACCAGCAGCAGGCACCTCACTCAACCGCCGCTCACCAGCCCCAACAACAAGCTCCTCCCATGCAGGCTCCTCCCCAGCAGAGCGCTGGCCCCGGTCTGTTCGGCCAAATGGCTTCTACCGCTGCGTAAGTGACGACACCTTCTTACAATACCTTTGCTTTTGCTATACATGTGCGAGCCTCCCGGCCAAGTCGGGAAAATTCGCCGAGACCGGCACCCTTTCCGGACCGCATGCTAATTTTTGGTTATTTTAGTGGTGTTGCTGTTGGTTCTTCCATCGGTCATGCTATCGGTGGTATGTTCGGCGGTGGTGGCTCAAGTGCCCCCGCCGAGGCCCCCCAGCAGGCTCCTGCCCAGAACCAGGCCATGGACACCGGCCTGTACCAGAGCAGCGCTACCAACAGCTCGTGGGAGAACCCCGCCTGTGAGACTGATGTCCGCAACTTCCGTCAGTGCATGGATGAGAACCAGGGTAACATGAGCATTTGCGGATGGTATCTGGATCAGCTGGTATGATTTCCTCTCTCTTTTCGGATACTCCTCTTTGGGTAGCAAGTGCTAATATTTTGGTTCATAGAAAGCTTGCCAGGCTGCTGCCAAGCCTTACTAAAGGTTCTTTGGATTGGGACAGTTTCAAAGCGTGTGATAGAAATCATGGTTCTTTCCTTTAGACCGAGATCTTTGGTCGGGGTGAAGTCTGGTTGAATATTATTCTTTTACAATGAGATTCTTACGTGTTGTTTGTACTTATACCATCTCTGCTCATTGAATCTATAATTGCCCATGACTTCTTTTATCTGGGTTGATGGATACCATTTCATTAAGATTTCAAGTTGATATGAAGTTACAGTATCTACTGTATTTCGCCGGGGTATGATTGCTTTGCAATTTATCTAGGATTTCAACTCATTTTTGTTTGTAATAATACAACGCTTTAATCGTAGGCTTCAACCACTAGGGATAATGTATTATGACAATGTGAACAAAATGTATGTAATGACAGCCTAGGACGCTTAACGATCACTGCCATCTTGGTTTTGCGGCTCGAAATTCAACTGTTCTTGTTAGGATGAATACAAGACCAATGCTGAGCAGTAATAGAGATGTGTCATACCTGATTCCCGTTATACAGTTGACTATCTCTCCCGTCATTCCGCTGATCATGGAGCGTTCGAATTCTCGGTCCTGACGAGCGTGTATTGCGAGGTGTAGGAACAGGTGTAGAACTAGATGCCTCGGGCTCACTGGGTGCTTCTGTTTGCCCATACCCGAGGAATGAACCAACAAAGCTAGTTGCTGTACTTGCCACCGAAGATGCTACACCGTAGACTGCCGAGATTCCACGGACCGGAAGGCTAGATGCGGAGGCAGCGTATGCTGATGTATACGATTGGACGGGAACCATGACTAGATTTGCGGTCGAACCGAGACACAACTTTTCGAGTGTTTGTGATTCATCTGACGCGGAGAGTGTCTGGCTGGGAAGTGGTGTTAAAATGTGTTTGAGATTATAAGGTCGATTGTCATCCGTCATTTGTTGATCAAGCCAGGACCGTACATCCTTTCCAATTGTCTGTTTGGGTAGAAATGTTGAACGAACGGAGCTTCCGTCAAATAACCGAACTTGTAGACGATATTCCTTAGGGGGACCCCGAGGAACAGGTGGTTGTGGTTTCGGTTCTTCTTTGGGCTGCTCTTTTGTCTTTTTAGTAGTTTTAGTTTTAGGAACGGCTGGTTTTGCAGAGCTCAACGGCGGATTAGTTGATTTCGGAGGCTTGTCTTGGTTCTCCTTAGGTTTCTCTGCCTTAGCTTTTTTGGACGGTAAAGGCGTGGAGCTCGATGATTCTTCGGCCATCTGTTTAGGTTCTGGGCGAGATGATACGGCTGAAACTTGTGGCGTGGGTTGCTGAGTTGAGGGAGCAGGTGGAGAAGTAGGCGAAGTTGATGAAGTTGCATTAGTATCATTGGCTGATGACGCGCTCGTCTGGGGTTGCTGAGAAGTTGGAGCAACATATTTGCCCTCCAGTGCTACTTTCAACCGGTTCAAAAAGTCACCTTTAGATACCTCTGACGTGATAAACTCTTGTAGCGTGCCATTTCTATACTCTCTTGTTAGCCCACGTTGCTGAAGAATATCTGAATCCAAAGCTTCCGTAGAACACACTTGATCACGATAACAGTCGGATAACTCGAGATTGGACAAAAGGAGGTAAGGAAGCCAGCCTCCTGGCTCCCAGCGGCGAGGCGTAAAGTAATTGCTTTATCACAGAGAGCTTGTACAATCTATCGGGAGATTAGCCACCACTGAACATACATCTTTGCGTGTAAAATTCAATGACCTCGGAATCGGCGAAGTAATCCTCTTCCCAGGTAGAGCTGAGCTCGGCATCATCTGTGTCTCAATTTAGCCAGGCTGGAATTAGATGTCGCGATGCGGGGAGATATGACCAACCTCGAGCAAAGCAAACAACTGCTTTTGCCTCATTCACTGCCAGAGCTATACCCTCCTGTAGGGTTCCGGAATAAAAGAGCGCCATGACTGTATCACACAACACTCAGACTCGTATTAAGATGTTCGTTACTCGAAGTTGGAGATGTGTACTGAACTGCGGAGAACGGAGCTCGGTCGAGCCGGCGCTCTACCGCCTAAACGCGATTGGATCCGCTCCGAAGCCAAAATCTCCCCGGTCCAACTTTCTTCTCGGCAAGCCCAAGTTCAATCTCAATCTGAAAATACGACAAAGTACCCTGGTGAAGGTGCTTGTTCATACACAATGCGACATTTTTTTTCGAATTTACGGAGGACCACCCCGTCTGCTTGGATAGTGCCACCTCGAGTCCGCAGTTCGAATGTCGCATGGTCACAGGATTCGATCTGCTCTAGATGTCGCCTGCAGCAAAGACGCCAGTTCACTCAGTCTCGACAATTGACGGATAGTCTTTCAGTGGTGGATCACCCGGCCAAGCTTGTTCGAGTGAACCAGAAACATGGACCTGGTCTAATTATCCTTGGTATGTCCTTCACTTGCATGATCCGGCATATCCCCGGAATCGAGGCAACGAATTTAAATGACTGACATGCGCTCTTCTCGACTGCAGCATTGATTCCCATCATCTCTTTCGGTCTAGGCTGCTGGCAAGTCCAGCGATTAGACTGGAAAACTAAGCTCATTGCTAAATTTGAGGACCGTCTTGTCCGGCCTCCGCTGCCCCTGCCCCCACGAGTCGACCCGGATGCTATTTCTGAATTCGATTACCGCCGCGTCTATGCCACTGGTCATTATAACCACGAGAAAGAGATGTTGGTGGGGCCTCGTATGCGCGAAGGAGAAGACGGCTTCATCGTCGTGACACCTCTTGAGCGTGGAGATGACCAGAGCACTGTGTTGGTAAACCGAGGGTGGATTTCACGAAAACACATGGCGCAGAAAGATAGACCTGAAGGGTTGCCAAGGGGAGAGGTTACTGTGGAAGGACTGCTACGTGAGCCTTGGCAGAAGAACATGTTTACACCGGAGAATAAGCCCGCGGAGGGGAAATTCTACTTTCCTGATATCGTGCAAATGGCCGAATTGAGCGGGAGCCAGCCCGTCTGGATTGAATCAACTATGAGTATGCAATGACTGATTCTGGATAATTATGATATACGGCCGGGGCTAACTATCTTCTAGCGCCTGATCTGCTGCAATTCATGGCATGTGAGGCCAAGGGCATTCCTATTGGACGCGCACCCGAAGTCAATCTGCGAAACAACCATGCTCAATACATCTTCACATGGTAAGTCAATCGCACTTCCTGGATAAACGGTGCTTGTCTAATGATTCACAGGTTCGGTCTTTCATTTGCCACGTCTGTCATGATGTGGATGCTCGTGCGGAAGAAGCCTAATGAGGCACTGCGAAGAGTTCGCCAGAACCGTAACTGGTGATCTGCATTTGTTCGAATATTTTTTTTTCATGGGTTGGCTCGGCGTTTGGATGTGAATTGGGTTATTGTGGTGGTTGGTCGAGTAAATCATGGCGGCATAGCGAGTCGCATATCTTGCTGAAGCTCCCTGGGCAAGTGTTTTTGAGCCAGCGAGAATATAGTGGTGGATTTGTTGACGTGGCGTTGTCTTTACATAAGTCAGCAAATCATCTCAAGACTAGATCTTAGGCTCTGCCAAACTGACCTCTTCATCAGTGTTGCAACATCACTTTCATCAATGGTCTTTCGTCCTGCGTGTTTCGAATACGCTGCCAAGTCCTGGCTCACCTGTTCGAAATACCATGCGGTTGCTTGTTCAATTGCTTCAAGCGCTGGCTTGTTAATTCTGGCTTTCGAGCCAGCCTGTGTCCCTGCGAATCGAGTGGCCAGTTTCTTGACAATACCTTTGGGTAGAGTAGGCACTGGAATTCCATGGCGGGATATTTGCTTTTGTTTGCCACGTGTGGACGGATCTTCGTCTCGCAAGCCTCCGCCGACAATCCCTGAGTGCTCGCTCGGGGATACAGCTGGTGGGAAATTTAGACCAAAATCTAAGCTACCACCGTCATCGTCGTTGCCAGCTGGTAATGGCGACATGGGTGCTGGTTGAATTTCGCCCGCGGACAACTCAAAGCCGTCTGTCTCATCAAGATTATCGCCAACTTCATCCTCGATTGGCATAGCTCCTGGGGATGGAAAGTCCATAACAAGGTCAAACCGCCCCAAATCGGCCGTTTCTCCTCTATTTGTGAATATTAGTCTCCGTGTATCATAGACCATAAGACTCAAGGCATTTTAGCAAAACATACCCACGGTCGAAATCACCTCCACTAATCATTGTATCATCTGCACCGTCGTCTTCGACAATAGCCGTTTCATCCCCTGGTTCAGCGTCACTGTCGGATTGGTTATCCGCGAAAATGTCGCTAGGTCTCCCAAAGTTGCGACTCATGATGGACATCCGCTCCTGATCTCGAATGCCGGTATCTCGTCGTGGAAATTCGACAGACTGGTAGGTGATATCGTCCTCATCGAAGGCCAGAGACAAACGAGGTGGGCTTTTCGCGGTACTGCCTTCCTCGCTGCCCTCTACCTCTTGGATCGGCAGTGTCAACTCGGGCGGTTCGGTCTCCGACTCTTCGTCCAACTCTTCGATCTCATCTTTGGGTTTCGGTGGAGTTTTGATTTCTTCTTGGGGAGATGACTGAATTGGTTGGGTGACGGGAGCAAGAGCTGCAAAATGGTTAGTTCCATACACAAAGATAAAGGAGCATTGGAATTGCGACTTCGCGCTATCATTTCGTACTTCGACCAAGATTTCTCAGTATATCGAATGTTGTTTCACGCTGGACACGTCCGCTTCGTCTGCGGTCACGACCGGGGGTATTTGCTGCTCGTTGCTGGCGAGCATTACGACCATACGGCGTAGAAGGCGCAATTGAAGGACGACCACGAGGTGTGAAACGAGAAGCGGACCGTTGGCCCGATGGAGTCGCTGTCGTAACAAGACGGCGAGGAGTCAAAGGATATCGTGTATGACTTGGGAGGCGTTGAAGCTAGTAAAAGAGCAACATCATGTTAGACAGTTCAAAGTTCGCGACATCATGAGGACTTGCACTCACCCCCGTTAACGTTGTATCCCCGGACGGCGTCGCGGAGCCCACATCGCGCAGGCGATTACGTGGGTTTGGCGTAGACATCGCCAGAGGCAAAGACAAGCTCTACAGACAAATGATATTCGACTTTTAAGACTCCCGGCCGATCTCAAGCTCTGGTTGTTTGGCGCAGTAAATGTGGGGTACGTAAATAAAAGAGTGAGGAGCGCGTTGGGGCTTTGCATAACATTCGGGCCCATCCACACTTCCTAAAGGGGCTAGCGCCTGTCGATAATGATGCTGACTCATCACGATAAGATCGGCCAATTTTCGAAGCTTTTTTTTAATGCCGATATTCGAGTCTCTTGAACAGTTATAATTGGAAGTTTGCGAGGGACCAATTCAACCCAAACGATTTCTCAGACTCTCAAAATGTCGGAGCCAATTCCCAACAAAGGTCTCTCCGACAAACTCGAGAAGAAGCGCAAGAGACAAGGCGATGAGCAGACTAAAGAGGAAGCCGAGACGAAGCCCGCAGCTACGCCAGCAGCTGCAGCCGATGAACCCAGCAAGAAGAAGCGCAAGAATCAGAAACAAAAGCAAAAGAACAAGCTCAAGAAGCAATCTGAACAGGACGTGAAGACGCAAGAACGCAAGGATGGAATTGACGAGTCTATTGGGAAGATGGATGGCTCGTTGCTTTGCGATTACTTCGCTCAACGCGCAAAGAAGCTAGACAAGGAACTTTCGGCTGTGGAACTCAGTGACCTATCCGTCCCCGGTATGTATATGCGCAATGTGTCATAAGGTGCCTTTCAAGCAGTGATTAATTATAAGCAGAGTCCGCCTTCCTCGATACTACTTCCTTCGATTCTCCTCGGTCATTGGAGCAACTTCCCGCTTTCCTCAAGAACTTTAGTCCCAAGGGAGCTGATTTGTCCAAGTCCTCGACAAAGGAGGGAACCCCTCATACACTGGTTGTGTCGGCTGCTGCACTCAGAGCTGCGGATGTCGTGAGGTGAGAACAGGCATGATTTCCAAATGTGCAAGAACTCGATGGCTGATAAGTTCATACCAGGGCTCTTCGACCCTTCCAGACCAAGGAGTCAATTGTTGGAAAATTATTCGCGAAACACATCAAATTGGAGGAGGCCAAGCAATTCCTCCAACGTGCTCGGTATGGTCCTTTTGCGAACCCTGTCCCCATTTGGTTCCACTCAGACTAACATTCGTGTTTAGAACTGGCATTGGTGCTGGTACACCACAAAGATTAATCGACTTGCTAGAGTCTGGTAAGTCAAGGTTTCGTGAACGAAGACCGCAAGGCATACTAATGACTTGTGCTAGGAACCCTCAAAGTGGATGAATTGGAGCGTATCGTTATCGATGGCTCTCACATCGACACGAAGCAGCGCGGAATCTTTGATATGAGGGAGACACACTTACCTCTCTTGAAGTTTCTGACTCGGCCAGAGCTTCGAGAGCGGTATGGGGCGTCGAAGAACAAGATCCAAATTTTGATGTTTTGATTATGAGCGTTGGCAAAAGTTTTCCCCACTAGAGTATATTACACCTCAATGTACACCTATTTACGATATTCTAAATCTCGCTGGACATAATGAGAGACGTGGTCTCCAGTACCTTAGTCTTCTTGGATCTGATTAAGATATCAAACCTCAACCCTAAGGTTAGTAGGGCCTTTTTCGCAGGACATCAAATGGGAAAGACTTCATTTCCTTAAACGCGGGATACTTGCGGAGCAAAGAAACTCCTGTACCACTATATTTTCGATGTCTACTAAACTTGCTGAGGAAGACAACCTGTGAAAAAGACAAATAGAAAAGACGGCTCATAAGAAAGAGGTACTTACCCAACCAGGAAAGCGTACGATAAAGTTCACCGCCCTTTCGTGAAGCGGCAAAATTTAAATTTCTCGTCCGTCTCCGCCCAAATTTTTCGGCGAAGATTTGCGACGCAGCTACTACTGCTTCCCCAGCTCACTTTCTCTGGATTTCAGCACTGGAAATCCATTGACTTTCCATTCGTCCCGTATTTGGCTGTCGCATTTCCACATTTCTCGCATATAATCCACAATGGGCGACAAGCGCAAGCTCGAGAACCCGGCCGACGTCGTCGTGCCTGATGGTAAGAAGATGAAGAAGGAGAAGAAGGAGAAGAAGGAAAAGAAAGAGAAAAAGGACAAGAAGGAAAAGAAGGAGGATGTTACTGAGGCCGAGCCTGTTGAGACTACTCCTGATGTGAAGGAGAAGAAGGACAAGAAGGAAAAGAAGGAGAAGAAAGAGAAGAGGGACAAGGCCGAGAAGAAGGAGAGAAAAGAGAAGAAGGAAAAGCGCAAGGCTGAGGATGTGAAGGAGGAGGAGGAGACCGAATCCCCTGCCGACAAGATGGACGTCGACGAGGAGTCTACAGAGAAGAAGGAAAAGAAGGACAAGAAGGAGAAGAAAGACAAGAAAGAAAAGAAGAACAAGAAGCAAAAAACCGAAGAAGCCCCAGCCTCCGAGGAAAAGCAAGAAGAGGCCGCCAACGGCGAGTCCGAGGGCAAGAATAACCGTTTCATCTGCTTCGTCGGTAAGTGACTTCGCCAAACGATAGAATATCGACCAAGCAAACCATCAAGCAAACACTAACATATCAACAGGCAACCTTCCTTACTCCGCCAACCTCGAATCCCTCACCAAGCACTTTGAAAAGAACCCTCCAGCCTCAATCCGCGTCGCAACCAAAAAAGAAGCCCCATCTAAATGCCGCGGCTTCGCCTTCATCGAATTCGACAACTACGACCGCATGAAGACTTGCCTGAAGCTGTACCACCACTCCAACTTCGACGATGGAAAGTACCCGCCTCGTCGTATCAATGTCGAACTGACGTGAGTATCCCAATAAAACTCTCCAAAATTCTACTCCGAGACATTAAGTATCTCTTTACTAATGATATCAGTGCTGGCGGTGGCGGCGGATCGGATAATCGTAAAGCGAAGATCCAAGCAAAGAACGAGAAACTTAACGATGAGCGTCAGCGCAACGCCAAGCAAATCAACAAGGACAAGAAGAAGCATGATAAGCCTCGTACTGGTGCCGCTACGGGTGCAAATGCTGCTGTTCCTGAAGAGGCTCCTGTTGCTAATGGTGATGATGATAAATATGCGGGTGTGCACCCTAGTCGGAGACCGCGTATGTGGTAAAATATTTTCATTATTCTGCTATGCTTCCTTTGAAGGAGGTATTTTTGAGATGATGGGATATTTTGTCTGTTTAAAATTCTTCTGCTTTTGACTTTTATGACCCACATAGAACACTGCTTAATGGTCTGCATGTACAGTCTATTTTGTTCGGAAGGCTGCGTGCCGATCACTATCATTTTTCTCTACGCTGTAACTACTTGCAATTGACTGGAGTGTCAAATTATGAGATTTGTACGGGTGTGTATAATCTGATTGGAGTTCGATGCTCAGCGCGAGTCCTTCATAGTGACACTGGAGATGGAGACTATGCCTAGGCACTGGATGTTTATAGGTCCATTGTAGCTAATACTTCCTAATAGTACTGTTGGATGACTCCATCCAAGAGAAATGAGTAGCGATAAAAGAATCGTGATAGTAAAATAAGAAACTCCCGATTGAATAAGATAAAACAGTCATGTAGAACAAAGCAAATAAGCAACTTTATAGATCAGATAGGAACAAGGAGGATATCGCAGCAGGACATGTGATAGATGCTAGGAATTGGAACGCAGAAAGAACCATAAAGGTGCTTAACCCGAATTCTATCCCCACGTCATGGGAGGAAAGTAATTGGGTACTATTGTACCCTGGGAATATGATGAGGTTAAAATGATGATGAAGGGTAAGAGGGGGAAACATAGGGAGTGAACAACCCGATCTGATCTGATCCAAATGTCAAAAATCCACGTTCATGTCCCCCCGCGGAGGGGAAGATGGAATAGGACGGTAAAGATGGAGAAAAGATAAGAAGCTGATGTCCCACACTCCATGTACTCGGGACGCCGTATTAACTATATATTATTCATTATAGCATACGAGAGGAAGATAGGATAGAGGATAATCCCTTAGAGGATCATGCATTTGTTCTTTCTCCCGGACTTGGCAGCTGGACGGGGGTTCAGGACGGCGCTGATGGCTGTTAGCGTGGTTCTTCATGCAGGTACTGATCATGTAAATCGCAAATTGCGATTCCCAATCTAGATATCACAGAATATGAGATGGGGGAGGAGGGGGTTACCGGATAGCTTCGTCGAAAACACTCTTCAGGTTCCGCTGCGTCAGAGCAGAACATTCCAGGTACTTGTGTGCTCTGATTTCCTTGGCCACGCCCAAGGCCTGCTCGTATGAGACAGGCTCCATCTTGCGGGATCGGAGAGCTTCGGTAGTCGCGCGATCGTCTCGAAGGTCAAGCTTGGTACCGACTAAGATGATGGGAACATTGGGGGCGTGATGTTCAATCTCTGGGAACCACTGCGAGGAGTAAGCAGATGTCATGGGGAAATTCTCAATGAGCCATGCAATTCGTGTAGCTGCTATTGTCGGGTGCAATATTGCACCTTTGTGATTGCAAGACTGAGACATGGCGGAGGGGACGGCGTACCTTGGCTTTGACGTTATCAAAGGATGGTGGGCTGACAATGGAGAAACAGATCAAGAAAACGTCGGTTTGAGGGTAAGATAGGGGTCTGAGGCGGTCGTAATCTTCTTGTCCAGCTGTATCCCACAGCCCCAAGCTAATCGGTCGACCGTCGACCATCACACTGGCCGTGTAGTTGTCGAAGCTGCGATTCATTAGTTTTGCGTCGCTTAGAGGGGGATGATTATGAGAGTAGAGGGTTTGAAAGCGTACACAGTAGGGATATATTCGCCGGGGAAGGCATTTGTTGTGTAAGAGATCAAAAGACATGTCTAGATAATCAGAACTGTCAGTATTCCGTTCGCTGCGAGATGTGCATCTGGAAGAGAAGTTTCGCTGTACTGACTTTGCCCACCGCACCGTCACCTGTCACCACGCACTTGATAATCGATTAGCTGATGTTCCTCAATCCCCAACTATCCACTGCGAATGGAGTCTGAAGACACACCTTGAGCGATTGAGTAGCCGGACCCGTCGCCATGATTGTGCGAAGTTATGTACACAGAAACAAAAGGGGGGGGAGGAGGAGGAGGAGAGCGGCGATAAGGGGAAAACGCCCGTGGCAGCGCGGACGGAACAGGCAATCGATAACGAGAGGGATTATTGCTGCGATCAGTAAAGATTGGAAGTTAAGTGAAGAGATCTGTAAAAGATCCAAAGGATGGGAAAAGAGAGGAAGGATGAGGGGGATGTCTCAAGGGTTGGAAGTTCAGGTTCGCAAGTGGAGAAAAAGGGAAGATCGCGAAGAAAAGGAGGGGCCGAGCTCACCTGAAGGGCTGATTTGATGTGTGGAGATCCAATGAATTGAATGTTCCAAGCAAAAAGAGGAATCAGCTTTCAAACTGATGGCCCCACTGGTGAGAATGAATGATTCGATTACAGTATAGAATATGTATGTACAAGATTCCTTGTGTTGGTTAATAACTCGGTAGTATTGGACTATTCTGATATAGCTGGGGGGTTTAGGGACGTTCCCTCTGCGCCAATCGCATGACAATTCAATCACGAGGGCGCCAAATGTTCCCAAAATATACAACCAATGATCTCGCCCTGCTCGCTGTATTTATGCCTGGCTCTCTCTCTCTCGTTCGTTCGTGAAGAGACAGAGGAGAACCTCTGTTGATTTTATTTACAACCGCGAAACTCCCCGCGAACCTCCCAGAAATCCTCCCGCTTTCAACTCCGCGGGTTTCGCGGTCAGCTTGGCCAACTTTGCGGAAAATTCACGAAAGTAGGCGGATTTCATATGAGTCTTCACTGCGGCTTGGTCCTTGTATCTGTTGGATTTTTGATAATATGATTAGTTGGGACTCGCCTCCTGCTGAAAAGGGCCTCTCTGTCGGGAATAGAGTATGCCGAGGCACAAGGTGAGATGGGAAGGGAGGAGTGAAGAGGGAAGTGATTAGGCTCAGGAACATACCTTTCGACAATTGCAATCTCATCCTTGCCTTGTACTCGGAATGCATAATAGAGTAAGGTATCAGGTTCATTCTCTTGAACCTTTTTGGTGACCTCAGTAATTAGAGTAGCGACCTGGAGAGTATCAGTAAGCTATAACTACTGGATGAACGTAGAGCCAGTGAAGCGATCTTACCTCGTCGAACTTGTCGGGCTGGGGATAGATAGTAGCGGAGACATTAATTTCAGACATGGTGAATAAGTTGATCTGTATAAGATTGGGAGTTTGAGAGATGAATATGGGTGGTAGTTGAATCAGAAGAAGTTGAAGTGGTTAAGTTATTAAAGTAGCACTCCATAGTACGTAGTTGACCTCGGGCCGTGGTAAGTGGGTCGTGATAAGGCTATCAGCCTGGATACTGTATCCTATTGGGTTATAAAGGGTATCCCCAAACCGGCTGGTTATTTGAACAGTTCCAGTGTTTATCTACTGGAGTCAACTTGAAAGTACAGTGTACATGAGAATGCCAGTACTTGCATAGTACATGGCAAGTTTATATAGTTAGCTAACTAGTACATACCTATGTACTACCTATGTACTACTTAGCTATAACTAACTAGTTATAAACTAATTCATACACAGGACAGGATGGGTATCCCATAATGTACAAGTAGAATATTGGTGATATTCAAATGTTCGGCTTGATCATTATATAAATTTTGCTACTAGCTAGTAGTATCTCATCACCTCACAGACTGCCTTGTCTATCCATTGTCTATTTGGAGTGCTGGTCAATACACTATTAAAGTTAACAGGGTATATAATCTATTACTACCTAGTAGTTTTATATGCATGTCAGAGTGCACCATTGCAGATAACATGTACACTATATTTAAGTGATCCACTTGCTCTATTCTGCTATTCTTTGATATCCTAATTTGTTCAATTATGGCTTCATCTACAATGATATGTACTGCAATACTGGTTCTTCGTGGGGCTCAGTTCTGCTTGCGTCACAACGCCACCATCAGGTACATTTTTGTTAGGCCGCTTTTCATACTTATATACTCTGCCACAGTGTGTTCTCATGAATTCCGCTGCCTAACAATACTTCTTTCTATCATTTCCCTTCTTTATTCTTCATTATATATCCTAATTTTCACTCTATACTTCATACTTATTCTCTATTCATAGCTTAGGCTCCAACATTCTCGGTGGACCTTTGATCGTCTCCCCACCGCCCCAAGTGTCATCGATAATAATAGCTCCCCCCGGTGTGGCTTGACTAGCATCATCCCCTCGCCTTCAACTTTTGTCGTTCCCTTTTTTCCTTCTACACACCACCACCGTTCAACCATCCATCCTCTACCTTCATGTCCGACGCGGCTCCTGAAGCAACCGCGCTCCCTGCGCTCTCCGATGCGCCTCCATCCAGTGCCGGTCGCGAGTCTGGCAACTCGGGGCCCCTCGATCATCAACAGTCGCAACCGCAACCGCAACCGGCTATATCCGATGAGCTCAAATCTCGCCTGGATAAGGTCGTCAACTCGGAGGTAAGTGCGAACCAAAACCTTGACTGCAGATTGCAATTGTGTCCTTGGAACTTCTATCCTAATTGGCATCTCTCCCACAGATAGGCATCACCACCCTCCTTACTCGTTTGAAGCAAAGCGTGGCCTCCGCCCGAGTACGTAACGAACCCTAACCCCAGTTCGAGAACCAAATCAGAGCTCCAGAGCCTCTAACATACATTCTCTTCCTCTAATTTAGGACTTTTCGAGCTTTCTCAAAAAGCGCGGCTCATTGGAAGAAGATCATGCTCAGGGGCTGCGCAAACTGTCTCGCGCCGTGAACGAGGCAGCGCAACGCACAGACAACCGCCAGGGCACATACAGCTCTAGCTACAAAGACATTCATCATCTCCATGAACGTATGGCCGATCATGGTCTTCAATTCGCCGTATCACTCCAGCAGATGGCAGATGATCTCCACGAGCTCTCCACCAATATCGAACGTGGCCGCAAACAGTGGAAACAAACTGGCCTGGCCGCGGAGAAAAAGGTCAACGACGCTGAATCACAGGCTGAGAAGGCAAAGGCCAAGTACGAGTCATTGGCAGAACAGTATGAACGTGTTCGTACAGGCGAAAAGTCTGGTGGCAAGTTCGGTTTGAAGGGTCACAAGTCTGGACCACAGCATGAGGAGGAGCTTCTGCGAAAGGTCAATGCTGCTGATTCCGAGTATAGCTCCAAGGTCCAGGCTGCGCAGGCCGCGCGCCGAGAATTGGTTTCCACGCACCGTCCTCAAGCGGTGTTTAACCTCCAGCAGCTCATTTCAGAGTGTGATTCGGGATTGACATTACAGCAGCAAAAGTTTGGTGAGTGATGACTCTAAGTTAGCAGTGCCACTAGGATCAGTTCTTTCAACTAACATCGAAAAGCCACATTCAGCGAAAAGCTCCTGTTGGGACAGGGTCTATGCATCAGCCCTATGAAGACGGACGGCCCGAACGCGACTGCACCCAAGAGTCTTGCCGAGGTTGTTCGCCAGGTTGACAACCAAAAGGATCTTCACGAATTCATCCTCAGCCATGAGGGTAACCCAGGAGCTGTGGCCGGCGAGGAAGTCAAATATGAACCTCATCCGGTAGGTCCACCAATAGTTTGAGAGCTCATATTATCTCGCGCTAACACAATCCTTAGACCATGGGTGGTAGTGGCGGAGCTGCTGCATCCTCACAACCCAGCACGTTGAACAAACGGCAATCTATGCTGCCACAGTCATTTTCTACTGCAAACATATCTTCTCCTGCGACCCAACCGCCTCAAAGCAGTACCGATCGATTCCAGCCGCCATCATACCCAACCCAGTCAGAGCCTGTATCGACACCACAGAGTCAGCCTCCATACCCCGTCTCAGGACCACCACCTCAAGACCCTGCCGTGGGCGTCCAAGCCCCCATGGCTGGCCCCCCTCCAATGGAAAAGGGCGGCTTCCAGTCTAATTTACCTCCTCTGAAGCCGGTCTTTGGAGTTTCTCTTGAAGAGTTGTATGCCCGGGATGGTACTGCGGTGCCCTTGATCGTGTATCAATGTTTCCAGGCGGTTGAACTGTTTGGTCTGGACATGGAGGGTATCTACCGACTTTCCGGTAGTGCCAACCACATTAGTCACATGAAGGCAGTCTTTGACAACGGTAAGTACTGGCAGTCCAAAAATCAAGCGATAGAAGCTTCAGAATCTGATTCACTTCAACAGATTCTTCGCAAGTAGATTTCACAAACCCAGAAAGCTTCTACCACGACGTCAACAGTGTTGCTGGACTCGCAAAGCAGTTCTTCAGAGATCTCCCAGACCCCTTGTTTACTTCACAATATTATACCCAATTCGTCGATGCTGCCCGTAAGTACACACCAAGACGCAGCATGTATAGCGTTTAAAACTGACAAAAACCATAGGCATCGACGACGATATCCAGCGTCGTGACTCGTTGCACGCTCTTATCAACAGCCTTCCAGACGCACACTATGCCACTCTTCGCGCAATCATCTTGGTATGTATATCCTCTTATAAAAATTTTCCCTCTCATCAAATAACTAACTGGATCATCCAGCATCTGAACAAGGTCCAAGAACACTACACTCAAAACCGAATGAATGCAGGAAACCTGGCCATCTGCTTTGGGTACGCTTCCCCTTCTCCACTGCTCCTCAACTGTATCACAAAAGAAACAAGCTAACCCGACCCTAGTCCAACCCTCATGGGAGCCAACTCCGGCGGTAATATCGCCGACGCAGGCTGGCAAGTCCGTGTCATCGAAACGATATTAAACAACACCTTCCAAATCTTTGACGACGATTAAACTGTCTCTCACCACCACTCTTCAATTCCACCGCATGCTTTCACGATCGAAGTTCATCACCTACCCCTTTGTCGAACACGTCTACCTTTCGCCTGACTTTGTATTACACTTTGGTGTCTACGTCTCCCTGTACATATACATCATGTTGGCTTAGCATTTGTTTTTTGAATTCTGATGAGTCTTGAACTCGTTAATTATCCGGTGCATTGTGGGGTGTAGTTCTCATCTCTAGACAAGAATCATGGGCTTATATAGACAGGTGGGCTAGAATAGATCTAGCGAGGTATACTGGATAAGGATTGGAAAACAAGGCTATTGTACATTTAAAGTTGATGGCTCTATATCACAGTTTATGAATGAGTACAGTGGACGACACGAGTAATCAAAGCTCCATCCCAATCAAAGCAAAGAACGTCTGCTTTTAAGTAGCGCGATTCCTCTTATTTCGAGCACTTCAGATCAAGAGCGAACTCTAACCTATGGGATTCATGCGACGGATCGCAAGGCAAAGTTCGAGTCCGCGTCTATTTTTGCATGAAGTTGCGCATAGCATCGAGTCGTTCCAGGGCCGTCATACCCGGTGCAAAAGAAGGATCAGACCAAACCTGGTCTAAAGTAGTAGGCTTGGTATTTCCCCAAACGCGCCATCCAGCATCCTTTCCATTCCAGATAAGTTGTTGAATGACGACGTACTCGATGACATCCTGCTCCTTTGCTGGGGCGGGAGTAACCTCCTTGGAGCCGGAGGAGGCTGTATAGCGGGGAGGAGCGGAGTTGGATTTACTCATTGATTGACGGGATGATACGCGAAGGACAATTTGACGAATACCGGACTTGGGAACTTCGGGGAGTTGAGTTGCTCTGTCTGAGAGGACGCGGAGGCCGGTGAAGTGGGTGCTTGGTTGACGGAGCCATTTGATTAGGTTCCAGGTTACTTTTTCGTTTGCTCGTCTGGATTCGATTTGGTTGGTTAATTTTTTGGTAAGGCCGTCGCAGCATATTTGCTTGATTTTTGTGATGTCGCCGCTGTGTTTTTGAACGTTAGTTGGGATTGTCGGTTACGGTTGATGGCTGATGGGCTGGTTTTGCTTACTTGGCGAAGGAGGTGTACATGTTCTCGTAGAGTGAGGATGCGATTTTGCGACGTTCCTTCAGAAGGAGGGGATAGTTATTTTCCTTCTTGGTGTATACGATCAAACTGGTGCGATATTAGTTGCCATCATCTCAAGTCATACTTCAGATTGTTCTTCCACGCTCTCCTTGCTGAGCGATTGCAATGCATGAGTCTTGCACTCTCGCATTTACAAGGAGATCAGAAACGATATGGTGACTCACCTCATGAAGTTCTGGAACCAAGACTTCAACCAAGTCCATTCCATCTGGAGCCGATCCCGCGGCTTCTCAAAAACCGAAGGCATATCCCTCCACAGTGGCCGCACAAATGTTCCAGGTAACAATCCAATATCGTTCGGTAGCTGAGACGCAATCAGATCTCTTGATCGGACCTTCATCGAGGGCTGGGACGCGGTGCGCGGGCTAAAGTTTTGCGTTTTGTACGCCCATCGTTGCGACGCCTGCGAAAAGGACCGGCATTGCACCATACCAGGGGCGTAAGGTTGGAAATTAATCAGAACCGACCGTGTGCTTGGCATGGCCTTGCCCGCAGGCGTGCGAAGTGAAGACGCCATGGCAAGCGACGAGTATGTTGAGAAGATCGAGTCGAGGAAAGTAAAGTGGCTCTCTCGAATTGGCCGAGAATAAAAACCGGAGTCACGTGGGGATCTCCGCGATTTCCAATGTATGAGAAAATAGACAACTCCTAACACTTTCTACCTTTTGCTTTTAATTATTATTTTTGGTCTTGATTGTCTTGCTTGATTATTGAATTGTAAATTGTTTGGCTTGTAATTTGTTGACAGATAAATTCGACGAATATCCCTGACAGAAAGACACCGCCGTTCTGTACACGTTTTGATCGAAATTCATCAGGAGGAGCCTCCCCAGCTTAACCTTACACAAACAACAGACCCAACAACACAACCACGCAAAAAAAGAGTCCACTCAGCAAAGAGCAAAACTCTCACTCATTCGCTTCTAGCGCCAATTCTCATATCGCCTCAAACAACACCCAATCTTGCGCCCCGGCCGCATATGCCGTGATTCCTCAAGGCTGGCTCCTCGACGGAATGCATCTCCTCCACCATACGCTCCCCCCACTGAATCGCCTCGCGAGCCCGAAGATCTAGATCTCACCCGGGCCAGCACATTCCCTGATTTACTCCGACCGTCAGCAAGGGCCCCAGCGGCCCAATTCATCAAAGAAGTGGCTTCACCAACGACGACCGCCGTCCCGCCCTCCGCGACCACCCACACCCCACCCGGCAGCGATGCTCCTCAGGCTGGTTCCTCGCCGCTTCACCCCCGGGTGGCTGTCATATTGGGGGTAGATCGCAGATGGTATATTCCTCTGTTGGTCTGTCGGGCGTTGAGTACAGTGCCTGCTGCGTGGTGGGGGCTGCGATGCGCATTCACCTTTTTGGCGGAATTGTTGCAGATTCGGCCCGGGATGGGGCGTGAAGGGTGGACGGCGGCGATTGTAGGGAGCGTGGGACAGGAGTGGGATGTTGAGAGGAGGTTTCGCGTTACGGAAGTGGCTTTGGCTATTATGTGGGTAAGTAGAAGTGTTGCCATTGATGTGGCTCATTTCATGGCTTTCGACTATTCCCGTGCTGATTTTGATTGCTAGTGCTGTGCATCCGCATATTTATCTTATTTCTTTGCAGATTGTATGATGTCTCGATGGTAAGTTCTCGTGCTATGAAGCTTCTCTATCCTTCCAACTCGAGACTAACTGGCTCCTTTTCCCTGCAGGCTTTTGAATTACACTCCTCCGGCGGTGGTAATCCGTCTTTTGACAACAAATGGATTGATTGCATACATTACTTCTTGGGTTACTTATCTCTCCGGCGCATCTTCTGATCCAAGACTTCTTCTTCCAGCTTGGATATCCATTACTACAGTATGTCCTGTCCTATCAATCGGCAAATTCCAGCATTTCCAACTAGTGATACTAATAACATTTTTCCAGAGTTTAACATTCGTTTACCACGCGACCCAAAATCATGCAACAATAAAACGAGAAACAGCAGCATCATTATTGGTCGTTTCTGCAGCTAGTTTTCTCAGCTTATCTTCCCTTCTCCTGCAATTACATCTAACCCGTGAGAATGAGCCGGAGGTTCCTATTTTCGTGATCACGCGCAAACTCTGGGACTGGGCTGTGGCGATATTTTTGCGAATGCGAGTTGCTGATCCCGGTGAACTATGAATATCATTTTCCATCGTGGTTTTGCTTTACTGTGATTTGGTTTTTTCGCGTTATTGTGTGTGCTTGTTCTTCTTAGGCGTCTATCTTCATATACCTTTTTTTTGTGAACTTCTGCTTTTCTTCTTCGACTTGGTTGATATCAATCTGTGTTACGTTGATATGGACGAGGATTGAGCCGAATTGTACATTTCGGAACTTGTTTTCTTTTTCTTTTTGTGGACGGTGCATATCTTGAATTGAATCCCGGCTCTGCTTTGCTTTGTACACATCGATCTTTGATAGATCTAATTTACTTTCTGGTTTGCCATTTTGCATGGATATAATCTGCGTGACTTGCATTGATCATGCGTTCCAGTGAGGAACGATATCATTTACTTGTGATCTTGGGCTCTATACAAGCTCAATGCGTGTAAGAGCTTGCACCTCGAGTCTACGCCTAATAGTAGGTCTACTTGGTAGTGAGCTCTAGTTCCGAGGGCACTTCTTCTGGCAGTCATTTCATTCCGATTGGCAGCTATAGCAAAGAATGCAAGGAAAGAAAGCCAGGGGAAATGAGAGAAAACGGTAAAGACCGATCAGACGAGCAGATATGCCAAGGCACGCCCTTCCTCAAGAAACCCCACGACTAGTCTCGCCATGCAAGACGCAGGGTACCATCAAAAAGAAATAGAATCAAAGAATAATATGAAAGAGAGAAAAACACACACGCGAAATGGAAAAGTTAAAACGCATCGTCTGTCTATGCAGATATGGGTATCTACCAACGCCTCGTTCCGTCATGATCCCGTTCTGGAAAAGAAACACTAATGAAATGCCGATATGAGCACCCTATTTCTGGCCGATCAGGCTGGGACCGATCGCTGGAACATAGGGAAAGCGCGGATCATATTGACAATGGCCCAAGTCTGAAAGCCGGGCTCAGAGTGGTGGAAGCAGAAAGCAAAAGACATTTGACCGACTGAGTGGGCCGGCTGTGCGCACGGCCGGCGGTTAGGGAATACATCGCGTGCTTCCTATCCCACCGCTCACGGGGCAACAATAGACTGGGAAGGGACCGGAACAAGGTATGGCGATGTGTTTAGAAACCGTGGACCTGAAGAGTCATATTAGTATTTTGAGGTTTGGAATTATAGTGGGGCATGAGTGTCAAAGAACATACCTTGATGGTCTTGGCATCCAGCTCAAGACCTTCCTTCTTGTCGGTCAAGAACTCCTGGACATCCTTACGCTGATCTCCTTGCAACTGAATCACCTCACCCATCTCGGTGTCGGAAACGATGGTGCCATTGCACGCTGAAGAAATAATCGTCAGAACGTGCTCGAGCCTCACATGTTATAGCCGCGGTGAAAAACCAACGACAAAGAAAGAGACATACCAAACTTCTTCTTGATGACCTTCAGAATCTTCTTCTGGTCAAACTTCTTTGGAAGACCCTGAACTGTAGTCAGAGTCTTACGACCATTGCGCTCTGTAGTATAGGTGGTTAGCACATGTCCGATCTTTGAGTAAACACGGGTCTCGTGACGAGGGCTGGCGACGACGAGGGGAGAAGGAAAAAGACGTACGCTGAATCCGTATATGGATGTAGTTCTGAGACTGTTTAGTCTCGCCGGTGTCTTCGTCAGCTTCGGCGAAGGGGTCTATACAAGAAGGAATGTGTCAGCCGCAGGTCGGTACCAAAACTTTAGACCGCCACAACGATCGACGAGGGGGTTGTAGAATGATACAACTCTTCTCATCACATATGAAAACGCGAAAGACGAAGAGCAGGATCCTTCATATTACACATATGACTGCATCACATCCGCTCGAGAATCTTGTTGCAGCAGGTACAATATGCGGGCATGAGGGGGGGGGAGGGGTGTAGGTGGCGACCCAACTCACCGAAGGTCTTGAGGTTTTCGATGGACATAAACTCGGCCTTTTGTCGTAAACGGCCCTTGAAAGCGGTGTTGGTAAAGAGAGCGAGGGGGAGATTCAATATCTCTTAGAAGATAGAGCGATCGCAAGCGTGTGTGGAGTGACGGAGGTGGTCTGGTGTTTGCAGAAAGAATCAGAGAGAAGAGCCCAGCGGCAAAAGCGACGGGCCTTTTGAGAGTGTCACGTGTGAAGGCGGTGTGTGACTAAGCGGACACAATGACTGGTTTTAAATTGGAATTAAGTATGGGGACAGGTATAAGAAGATACAGATATTAGATTAGAGGTTGACTACATAGTACGACTTGGAATGAGTCACTTTAGCTTGAAGAGACTAAGGCTGTTTAAAGACATGTCGAATGGTAGCATAGTACAATTACAAGAAATGAATCCGTCGATTAATGGTCCAGTACGAGTCAAAACAACCGTACGACCATCACCCCGGACTGGAAGCGCGACAGGGACGTTTCGACGGCAGTTTTAGCCGTCCAACCCCAGCCATGTGGATAGTAGGAATCGACAATTAAACATGTTGGTATTGAGGTACTGGTATCATTGAGGTTCGAAATATTAGGCGGGGGCCGGGGCGGCGACACCGCCCTGGGCCTGGGGAGGCAGGAAGATAGGGAAGTAAGTCTGCAAAGATAGTCAGAGGGGAGCTTAAGAATCGGGAGGATCGGAATATATCGAAATGTTGACGTACAACGACCAGCGCCATCACTAGGAGCACGGGGAAGTTAGTATGAGGTGACCACAGTGGGGACATGGTGAATACGAACAGGACATCAGCACCGACATGTAAGCCGGTGTGGAAGCATTCTTCTTCTGATCGGGCGACTCAGCCAGCCAGGACTGGAGGGAGAAGACAAAGGATACCCTGCAATGGTGTCAGAAAAGGCCGGATCCAACGGAACACTAGGTATCTCGTGTCCTCACCATCCAATCATTCTATAGAGTAGGCATTGGCATCAGCGCGATTCTTGTGGTGGCGAGTAATTGAACTGTGCGCTTTCGGCTTACCTGTTGCGCGTGAACATCTAGAATATTGTCAGCTTGCTTCACCAACACTCCATTCGCATTGCAAGAGAAGGAACCTACAGCTGCCATAGGCATAGTGCTCGACATGGTACCTGCATCGTATCAGAATAGTGGCTCGATGAGCTCCAGCTCCAGTTCTAGCTTCAAATGCAGTGCTGGTTTGGTAGTTATGGGATGGTGTGGCATACTGGACATGTCGGCCTCATCACTGGTCTTAGGCGGGTCGACATAGGGGATCGCTGGAGCCATGTCAGTCTCTATCATCTAGGAATTGAAATCATTGTACGAACCAAGATCCGCTCGCCGCATATCCTTGGTTGATGCCATCTTGTTGTGCGGAGTTGGAGATAGGAGAGAGAACAGAATGGAATGGCCGCCAAGGCAGTCCCCGGCGAATTGCGAATTGCCGGGGAAGGTGGCCTTAAGAGTCAGGCTGTCAACGGCCACTCTCCTACATCGTACAATAAGTACATCACACTAGGAATTGAATCACGACCGATGACCTGCTGCTATATCTCATTTATCATATTCTATAGGATAACTACCAAGTTATTTCTACGACTGGAACCAAATCGGGGACAAGCGAGGACAAATTAGTCCAGGCGAGGCCCGGCGATGCACATCTTATCACCGCATACTTGCAGGGCGACCCGCCGAAACCTGGGGACGATCTCACTTCCGAAATGGTCGGTGAGACGTTGCCAGACATGCTGCAGATGAAGAAGGAGTCTGGATTGGTCGCACATGCATCCGACCTCCTTGCATCCTGCAAGCACAGCATCTTTCATCGCCAACTGAGCTTCGCCGACGGCAAACATCCTCACCATTTCGGCCACCGTGCTAGTCATTGTTACAGGATTGAAGGCCAGCAGGTGCATAATGATTGCTTGATGGTACCACCATGACCCACCGAGTTCGGAAAAATTCAGCTGATACGATGGCAACAATGCAGCCATCCGACGGTGGGCCGATAGTGCGGAATGTGGACGTCCTCGGAGAACATCGAGAAAGAGCGGGTTGGGTGCCGAACGGGGGGGGGGCCAAATGGGCATACAGGCTAAATGACAGAGAAACAAATTCACCGAGTTCAAAGGGATTGAGAGCACTGACCATTGTATATGCTTATGTACATTTAGATTGATCAAATCTTGACATGTCCAGCCGCAGCTGGGCACGGGTGACGGGGGGGGGGAAACAAAGCTTTGATTCCGTGTGGTCCAAGGGTCGCCTTGTGAAGATCAAATGGGCCGATTATGGAAGGGAGATGCGACGGATAGAGTATGATATTGGGCCAAGAACGTCACCATACACCGACGGGGATTGAAAAAGATGAAGGGGTCGGTAAGATTAAGAAGGCTGTTCCGAGGTTAAGAGAGAGAGAGAGAGAGAGAGAAAGGGGTATCAGAATGAGAAAAGGAGGGAAAGGGGGAGAATTGGAAATTGAAACTACGGAGGAGAGTCCGAGATTGTACATCCAAGAGTTAATTAGTATTCAATGATAACATACCAGTAAATAATTAGTGAGTAAATAAATACAACTGTAATATTACTACACTAGGTACGGAGTAGTTAGTTATCACTGCATGTCTAGATATGTCCATTTCTGAGATTGATGTACTCCATAGATCTACCGAGTTACTCATGTACTACTCCTATCTATACTTCATATTCCGGACAAAGGGAGTATACATCAACATTTACAATATTCAAGAATAACAGGAATAGCAGGAATAGCAGCAGCTAAATTGATCGCCATAATACAAATCTCATATTCCACTCTATCACATCTGCCTCTTCCAACTCCCGGAATCAGACAATCGAACCACACCACGCCACGCAGCCAAGGGTCTTTCAAGGAAAGAAAAGAAGAAAAACCACTTTGAAATTCCGTCGATCCGGTGGAGCCCCCGGAGGAGGACGGCTGATTCGAGCCGACTTACGTTATCCCCCCAGCATCATTTCTCATTATACACACCTACTCTTTCGTCTTTTCGATCTCCCTTTTCTTTTCTTTTTATTTTAAATTCTTTTTTTTTTCTCTCTCTGCTATTCTTCCCTGTCGGCTACAAACAAATCTCGTTTCAAATAATCATTGGACGCGTTGCTATTTGTCCGCTCAGGCCCCGACACTTGCCTATCACACCCCGTGAACACCGCATGTCGTGAGTGTTGGCACTTGAAGTCGATCGACCTCGCATCTGTATCAATTGATTACATTGCCCCCACACACCCAAGTCGTCCTCTTCCTATACTGCTCTCTCCCTTCTAGCGGTCTATCTTCAATTTCTCTCTCTCTCTTTCTGTGTCTCGCCTTTCGTCCTTCCTCCCCAAGTTTTCCTGCGCAACTCTTCGGATGATAAATAGATCCCCCTTCGGACAAGACACCATGAGCCTAAGATGATCCCCCATCTCTCTGCTGGCGGCCAATCATGGGGTCACCCCATGCGCTCGCTCAACGGTGGCCCTGCTCAACCCGATCCTTCAGTCGATTCCTCGCAACCGGGTTCCCGCCAGCCGATCGCCATCGACTTAACCGGTGGCGGGCCCGAATCGCAAGATAGAGAACCACCACCGAAACGACCGCGACTCGATGTATCTGGACCATCAAACCTGGGGGACACCGCGACAACGGCGAATAGCGCGGAAACAAGAAATACACCGGGGAGCGCCGGTCCGCGACAACAAGTCACTTGGCGCGGCCGACCGCTGTGGTCGTTTCAAGCCGTCATATCGGAGATTCCGGCCAGTGAAGGCCGAACCGATGGCGCGCCCTCCAAGCCTGCATCGCCCCCTCCGTTTCCTGTTCAGCCGTGGACCAATGCCCCTAAGGATCGTTCGCGAAATGCGGGTACTCAAGTCGATGAGGAATTCTTGCCCGATACCGAGGTCCAAACAACACCTTATCGCATTCAGGTTCCCTCCGCGGCGCCGAAAATCAAAGGCGATCGTAAGTACATTGACCGACTGAGACCGAGGCTTGATGATATGCCTAACAATTCATCTTACAGGTGTTGCCGATTTCGCGCCATGGACTGGACATCATCCCGAGGACACTCTTAACGAACAAACCGCCAAACAAGGATACTATGATCGTACACAAGTCTCTCAAAATGAATCCAATACAGCCCGCCCCGCGTTATATACCCAGTTTAAGCACCGTGCTGGCCTCCAAATGCTGTCCAACGTCTTCACGGCCGTGCTAGAGAAGCGACAGAATCACAGTACTGTTCATGCTCCGTCAACATTCAAGCCTCCACCCCGAGTCACGCTCACCGACAATAAGCGAGAGGGCTGGCTACGAGATCTAGCCAATCCGTCTGTGCCCTTGCGACGTCTCAGCAGAACCATCCCGCATGGTATCAGAGGCAAGGTTCTGCTGGACCAGTGCCTCGGCAAATGGATTCCGGTGGCACGGGCAGTCTGGCTTGCGAAATGTGTAGGGGCTAATGAAATCCGAGCCTTCAAAAGAAAGGGCACTAGTGGTGCTCTTGCTGTCGGGTTGGAGGCAAAATGGGTGCGAGACTGGACCTGCAATGTTCAACAGTTCGTGGAGGGTGTATTCAACTCTCCAAAGTCATTGAACTGGAAAAACAAGATGACTTATGCGGTTGGGCTGACTGCGCGGTTATTCTTTGAGAACTTGCTAGACCACGATAATTTCTTAGAATGGTTTCTTTCATCCTTTGAGGCGGCTTCCATTTCCACCGTTCCCATTTGGCTATTGATGCTCGGTATATACTGGAACAACATAATGCGATACAGACGACGAGGACGACAGTTGGCTGAAATCTTACTTGAAAAGCTTCGACAGGTAAACTAGGTCCCAAAGCAGCGCTATCTTGCAAATCGATGCTAACCCTAACTCACAGACCACTGAAATCCAACTCAACACTCTCAAACCTCTTGTGGATCGACTCACCCGTTTTATCACAAAGTTGGCTCGCGAACATACTTCATCCCTGATTTTGCCAAATTCATGGGATCTGTACAAATCTCAGGTGTCGTCATGTCTTAATTTGGAACAAAAACCGGATCGTATCCTATTTCAAAGCCTTGCGGAACGTAACGCACGGGTACATAGACCGCGACAATCGAAACATGCCAGTCAAGGCTCGCCACAAAAACGAGTTATTCAACTTTTGGACTCGATCCAGTCTACACTTGACATAGCTTCGGTCTCGTCTGCCTGCCTTGATGGACTAAGCAATAGAGCCATTTTAGTCGCAAAGCTATTGGAGTGGCTTGCTACGCCTTTCCGCCATGGTGCTTGCCGGGTTTATATTGGCGTTCGACTTTTGCGGAAATGGAAAGCATCGGGAGTCGACATTGATGACCATATAATTGCTTTTCTCACACAAACTGGGAGTTCCAAGAAACTCAATATTGACAATATTTATCATGCTATATCCGAGCTTGTCAGGTCACAAACTTTTTCGGTTGGTCGTTACCTTCAATGGTTGATGGCGAAGGGTATCACGAGCTCTGCGTCGGGCGAACCAAAGACTGTAAGTTTCATCCCGGTTCCTTGCTATGAGCTATTTTGAATACTAATTCAAGGCCTAGTCACAGGATATTCCTTGCGATGTTGGATTGATCGTTCAGCTACCTGTTGGCCGACTTCCAGAACATGTCAGCAATCTGCGTGGTACTTTGTTGACGCGCATGGGATTCTCTGCCTCGGGAGAAACTACAACAATCACCAACGTCAAAGACCTGATTTCTCGTCGCCTTCCAGCTATATTCGACATGCCAATGGAAACAGAATCATCTATTGAAGTTTTGCCTGCAAAGCTCAGTTGGGCTGTCAAAGCCGATGTCTGCCAATGGTTACGACACGCGGTAGCTGGGTATACTCGAGATGCCACCCACTCCAGTCTGCGAACAGCTTTCTCTAATGACAAGGTGCCACTCGTCTCTGCCATTTCGCCAAACGATTTCTATATAGTTCGCGATATTTTGGAGACATTTGGCGATATATCAATGCTTGCCGATATATTGAGAATCACCTCGACCTCGGAAGATTATACAGTCCTTGCATCCATCGCTGATACGACAAACTGCCACTTTGAGTCTCTGTGCGCGATTGGCGCAACTTCCGACCTTTACCGAAAGATTGTCGATGCGTACGCTGGCCTCAAACGGTTTGGTATGCCGAACCTAGACCTGATGTTCTCGTTGATTGAACTCGGAATGCGAATTCCGAACGAAATGAACACGGTCGCCATTCTCCGTCAGGATCTCTCCCGTATGGAGAATAGGTCAGTTATAGCTGCGTCGTCGCCGGTTTCCGATCATATTCCCGATTCCCTTGGAGATGCAGACCCCTTGTTCCGTGAGAAACTAGATCATTTTCTTTTGTCTGGTAATATCATGGATGAGCCGACGTTGGACAGTATCTTTAATACTTTGACCAAACACCTGGAATCAGGTAATGATAAGGCTCAGTTGTCTGCAAATGATACCTGTCGATATTTGGCCCAGCTAAGATCCTTCCAGCCGAAACATTTCGATGGAATCCTTGCTCGCTGGGTCTGCAGTCATCTCCGAGCTGCTGATCGTTGTACATTGCTTCGTATCCTACCACCTCTCATTGGAGTTGGATGTGTTACTATTCGATCTTTCTTGTCTCTGGTGAAAAGGATATCCTACTCTGCCAAGGCAATTCCTAACGTCGCGAGCCTTCCAGCGGATCTTGTCGCGCTTCTTGTAACTCGCACAGAAAACGATGGGCGCCTTGACCTGGTAAGTCTTTATATCTAGTATTTCTCAGACTCCTCTTTCTCTAATTTTTTTACCTAACAGGTCTCGTATCGGTTCCGACTTGCGCAGCAGGAGTTCCTTTCTAAGGACTCTGAACAGGCCCTTGGCATCGTCTGCAGTGCTGCTGCTGCCCTTGATGCATCAAACTCAACGTCTGCATCTCAACGCGTCAACTTGGAGAATTCTATGGTCCGATTGTTGCTTGAGCTTTTAGTTCGAAACCCCAAGTGCTCGGATCCAAAATGCGTACAAAGGCTTCTGAGTCAGCATCCAGCAGCACTCGCCTTGATTCAAAAAGCGCTTGATGTCCTGCTTGACCCCGACTTTGAACAGCGCTCAAGTGGGGATGAAACCGCTGAAGTAGGCTCCAAGCCTTCGGTCGGACACGGTTCAATTGTGGCCGAGGTTGAGAACCTCGCCAGTACAACAGATGACTTTTCGCTGCCTTTTTCCCAGTTGAAACTTCAAGTACTCTTCAATGCTGATTCTGGACATGAGTCTAAAGACAATTTTGTTGATGCGATGTTTAAAACGGTCGTGGCAGACTCACGCTCGCATAAACATCATTGGGTTGATCTTGTTGCTTTGATGAATCCAGATGCTGTCCGTCAAATACGCGAACGTGCTGAAAAAGAGTTCTTCGCGGTTCCCCTACTGGAAGAGTCGACTGAAACTGCGTCGTCTCCACGAAACATGGGTACCCTTGAAACAGCCAAGTTATACCTCACCATCATCGAAGAGCTTGCTGGTAGCATTCCCGACTCTGGGACTCCAGCTGTTGGTTCGGCTATCATTGAAAAGATGGATGCCTTGCTCCAAAAGATATTGACACTCCAGCCCAAGTCTCATAATAGCGCAGAGAAGCGTCCAGGGGTCCCCTCCTCTAAAGGAAGGTCTCAATGTGAGCGTTCTCTCGCTTTTTGGTTCTCTGCACTCTTGCGCATGGTGGTTCTTCATCGTGTTTCGTTCATGCAGCCCTCTCCATCGTTGAAGCCTGGATCTATACAGGAACAAAGTCGATTATTAATATCGATATTCTGTATCGCATTGTCTCGTCTTCCGGGTGAAATCCTTCGCCTTTTTCCAGGGGCTGATTACTTCCCCCGACCTGGAGCCTCTGAGGATTACCGCCCCTGTCCAGGAATCTTGTTACAGACCCACGCACTTGACGTTGCTGCTTCCTTAATCGACGTTTTCCCTGACGAAGTTCGTCTCCAATGCGCACGCTTTCTCAAAGAAAAATGCCCACCCTTCGTCCCACTGCAAAACGATACACGCTTCCTCTATCTACTTGGACCCATGTCCGACCCTACCTCTTCTGCTGCTCTACAGTCAGCCTCGGCCCCTTCCCCTGCAGCTTCTGCATCGACTCCGACCCCAACATCGGCAAATTACCCTGGAAGCTCCACATATCCACAGCAGCCAGCCCCGCCACAGGCATCATCAACCGGCTTAGCGGAAAGCTCAAACTGTATGCTCAATCGGCTGCGACTTGAACATCGCGGCCGAATTGGTGCGCCCTACCCAATTCGCTCGTGGGAGCTATTGGAAGACGCAGCGCCGTTAATCGGTGTCAATGACACTGCTGTTAATCTGAGCTATTTCGATGCTAGGCGTGTTCGAGTATAAAATAAAGCTAGACCGTGATTGCAGTATACACTCCCCTTCACATTTCGAATTCAACTCCTCCCGACGATACCCCCTCTCTCATCTCATTACCTCTGATCTCTCTTCCCGAATCAAGCCATTTTATCTGCATTTCGGAGCGCCAGGTCAAATCAAGCGTCTCTCCTGTCATTAGTCATTTAGCATTTTTGCATCGTCGTTTACTCGTTCCAGCCAAAGAATTTCTCGGGTTTGGAAACTCACATTACATATTATGACAATGAAACACATTCCATGATACCTGTCGTTGGCTTTCTTTTTGTTCATCAATTCACATTCGCCCCCTTTTCTGTACGCTTGTTCCAGGCTTTCTGATTTTCTGTCCCTTGTACTTTCGGTATCCAGGAAATGAGCTCACATTTGCATCTTCGCACTCTTGTACATATCACGTACTTCGTTTACAAATCCCGGGTTCTGGCGTTGTCTCGGGGTAGGACCGATTAAGTCAAGTCCTTCATACTTCATCTTGTGATGTCGTTTTTGGTTTGGAAACTGTCGTTTCACCGCTCAATACCCAATTTTTTGTATGTTGAGTATCTAGGGCTTTGTTACTTTTTCATGAATGACATTTGAATATTCGAGATCGATCATATGCGCGTAAAGACGCTGTGCTTTCTGTCCAGCACCTATTATATTGTAGTGTCTACCAATAACCCATTGATATGTCCTTTCTATACTCCTCTAAGTCCCTTGAAACATGTAAATTTTCTAGAGATTTCTTCACAATCGATGGAAGCAATCCACTAGTAGAATCTCCTACCACCACTTTGGATCCCGAAGATTTGCCGCCGAGGACCCTCCGAATCTCTATATTGAGTCCCCACTTAGGGCTAGCTTGTGTCTTGCTCCGAAACGAGCCTACCCAAGCCCATCCAAGGACCGAAAACACCAATTAAGCCTGCATTAGTCCTGCATTGAGCCTGCATTTCACCTTAGACCCTGACTATCCCTAAACCGGTGATCTCCCCGTAAGGCTAACTATTTGGTTCGAAACTGAAACAAAAGCCACGAACCTGAGTGTACCATGTTATCAAGTACGGAGATAGTATTGGATTAAGAACTTCTTTTTGGTATCCACTTCTCAATGTAATAATATTCGGCAGCCTGCGGATAGTATAGCTCATATATTGAAATCCCTGATCTAATCCTAATTGATTCTGAGTATTATGATTCTAGAAGTTGTCAATTGTATCGGTAGACCCAATGGTCAGGGTATAAAATGGTGTCCCTCGCGCAGGAAAATCCCTATCATCACTCATAACAACTTGAACTCAACAAGGAATATATCCATTCACCATGATCCCCAACCTCAAATTGTGCCTCATCGGCTTGCTCGGTGCCGCCTCTGTCCAGGCTGCCCCAGCTGACCTGGAGGCCCGCTCTAGCTGTACCTTCTCCGGCTCCAAGGGCGCCGAGTCCGCCATGAAGTCCAAGACTTCCTGCTCGACCATTACTCTCTCCAATGTCCAAGTCCCCGCCGGCAAGACTCTCGATCTGACAGGTCTGAAGAAGGGAACCAAGGTTATCTTCGAGGGTGAGACTACCTTCGGCTACAAGGAGTGGAAGGGTCCTCTCATCTCTGTCTCCGGAACCGATATCACCGTCGAAGGTGCTTCCGGCCATGTTATTAACGGTGATGGTGCTCGCTGGTGGGATGGAAAGGGCACAAACGGTGGCAAAACGAAGCCTAAGTTCTTCTATGCTCACAAGATGATCAGCTCGCACATCAACAACATCAACATTAAGAACTCGCCTGTGCAAGTCTTCAGCATCAACGGTGCTAATGACCTTACCCTGAACAATATCAATATTGATAACAAGGATGGTGATAGCAAGGGTGGTCACAACACTGATGCTTTTGATGTTGGTTCTAGCGAGAACATTCACATCAACAACCCTACTGTCCACAACCAGGATGACTGCCTGGCTGTAAACTCCGGAAAGGTAAGAAGATTCTTTAATAGACTGGGTGATCTTTACTAATTGACTCTTGCAGAACATCAAGTTCTACGGTGGTAAGTGTGTCGGCGGACACGGTATCTCCATCGGTTCCGTCGGTGGACGCTCCGACAACACCGTCGACACTGTCACCATCGAGAACAGCAGCATCAGTAACTCCCAGAACGGTATGTACATCCCTTCAATAACATTCAACCTCCTCTCTCCCGTCCTCTCTTACTAATTTCATCAAAGGTGTCCGCATCAAGACCGTCTCCGGCGCCACCGGTTCCGTCAAGGGTGTCACTTACAAGGACATCACTCTCTCTGGTATCACCAAGTACGGTGTTGTCATCCAGCAGGACTACAAGAACGGCAGCCCTACCGGTACTCCCACCAATGGAGTCCCCATCACCGGTCTGACCCTGAACAACGTCCACGGCTCCGTTGACAGCAAGGCCACCGATGTCTACGTCCTCTGCGCCTCTGGTGCTTGCAGTGGTTGGAACTGGAGCGGTGTTAAGGTCACTGGTGGTAAGAAGAGCGACAAGTGCAAGAATGTTCCCAGCAGTGCGTCTTGCTAGATGGTGATTGAGTCTTAATTTGGACTGAGTGGGCTGTTGTGATAATCCTTTCTTCTACGATGTATTATTATTATTTCTTTACTCTAGGTTACTTCATGCTTTGAAGTGGTCTTCAAATAAAAAACAATCAATTGATTTGAATTGTAACATATGAGCAATACATGATTTCGTTTCGTACAGGAAGTGGGTAACCGACATGTCTTCAAAATAGAAAAGGTCATACAAGAAAAGCATTGCAAGAGGGAAAGAAAAAAGAGACCAGAAGTAGAAAGAGAAAGTAAAATAACAGACAAATTTGCAAAGCAAGACAAATCGTGCATAGTACAGACACAACACCCAGTAACAATATAATATCAAATATGACACCCCCAGCTAGCCCAAGATTGAATAATATCAACAAGCAAAGAAACAAGGAGAATCAACACTCCTCAACAAAAACATCACAGAATATCAACAACTCAAAGGGGAAAAATAGCAACTCCTTCTCAAAACACCAATGTATTTAATTACGATCTTGAGCAGAGTCTTTCTTCTTGCTCCCTTTCCCCTGTTCTCTCGAACGCCCCCGTTTCTCCTCTTCCTCCTGCTCGAAATACCGAGTAACCTCCTCGAGTGTACTATCATCGCAATTAAGACCACGCTCAATATTCGCTTCCCGAACCAAGTCAGCTATAGATCGACCAGTAGCAGTGAAAGAACTTTCATTAAGTGTCGGTGTGCTTGCCAGTGATGGTGTGCTAGCCAGCGAGGCTGGACAACTTGAAGAATTCGTTGCCCTTCTCTCTGCTAGTTCTACCCCGTTGGTATAATGTTCTTTGGCAGCTTCGTCAAGGTGTCCATTCACGGATTGTTGTGTCACGGTCTCGTCTGACTGGTCTGACTTGACAGACGATGAATCCGCTTCTTGTCCATTGCCCTCTTCTTCTTCTCTATCTTTGATTAAGATTACAGTAACTGCGTCTGTGTGGTCTCCCGAATCTGAGGCATTGTCTTCAGCCGATTCCGTTTCGTCACTTTCATTCACCAAGGTCTCTTGCTCTGAGTCTGAACCTGGATTTGATCTCAATTTTGGCTCTGGCGCTGGACTTGTCTCATGCTGGGTACTCGATGGTGACTCTCCGTTCGTGTGGCTGGCTTCTTTCGGGACGGAATCTGTATTAACTGGTTGAGCTAGCTGAGCTGGTGGCTGTACTGGTTGATATGCGGGATTAATATATGGATTGTATGGCCTATTTAATCCTGGAATGAAGTTTCCTGGTCCCTGCTGGTACGGTGGTCGATATTGCTCCTGTGCATATTGTCCGTGATGAAATGGCTCCTGGGAGTATGGTTCCCAATGGTATGGTTCCTGGTGATGTCTTTGATACTGTCCCGGATATTGTCCTGGGTACCGTGGGTCATAGTCCATTGGCTGGTCGATCGGTCCATACACTCGACCATATAGAAGCATATATGGAGGATCGTAGTTGTTTGGCGAGGGCCGTGAATTGATGGGTTCGCGATGGCCATTGACGATCATTGGCCCTTCATCCACTTGATGATGCCCTTGACTATACCCGGAATCGCGTCTTCTCGGGCCCATGCTTGGGGCAACGTAGTTGAGGTTGTCGCTATTGTATCCATTTACTTGTGGATGGTGATAGGGTGTCCCTGGTGCTTGGGGACCATGATATCCGCCATTCTGCGATGGTATGAATGGGGGAGCTTCTCCTGTTAGTCTGGTTCCACCATGAGACTGGGTGGATGTTGGAACGAATGGCTGCGAGACAGGAGGAGCATAATTAGGATATCGCTGCCCTCCTTCATGATTCTGATAGTCATCTGGATAGTATTGAAGCTGATTGTTGGAGTGGTGACTGTCACGCTGGAACTGATGGGGAGAGAATCTTGAGCCTCCCCGGCCATGACCCCTGTAATTCGAAGGGCCGCTACGATGGGACGCATTTCGATTAATATGAGCCGTGCGATTTTCACCGGGCCGCCAGTTCAAGATAGGTTTGCTGCCGTCGGCAAATGGGTTTTTCTCAAGATCGGTCTTCTGTAAACAGTATTGACTGTTCGGTTGAAAGTTCTAAAAGAATGTGAGTAACCAGAGTTCGGAAGAAAACATTGAAACTGAGTGATACATACCTTGACGGCATCGTTGTAGTCCTCCACATATGCGAATGTAACTATACAAGCTGTTGTCTTGTCGCTGTGACCAAAAAGTGTGCATTCCTCAACGCAGAGACCCTGGAGAGCACCATGTCCCTGGAGAATATCTCTTGCTGCATCCTCAGTAATGGGAGCACCTGATCGAAGAAACAGACAGCCAGTTCCTGGAATAGTTAGTTTTGCAATTATTGAGATGTGTGGAAGGAATACTCACTTTGGCCTTTAGATTGCTCTATTCTCAGAGGACGATCGTGCAGGGTCTTTCCACTTAGCTCCAAGGCCCTTGTAGCGTGTTCTATTTTCTGAACGCGAATTAGAATTAATTATCGAATTAACCAGGAGATGAAAGATAGGATGAGCAGCATACCACAAATTGCACGAATGCACCTGGCAGTCCTTTGTGCTTATCGACCTTCACTTTTGGATAGCAACGACCGTATAATGAGAACATTGCTTCCAAGTCCTTTTCTTGCTGCTCTTTAGACTGTCTCGAAGAGATGCTGTGAAATAATTAGATAAATTTCAGAATTTCTAAAGGATATGGACACCTACTTTCCAACGAAGAGACAAGCATCGGGAGGGTACAGGCCCTGCGCGTTCTTGGCTGAGGGTGTCTCTGACTGGCGATCTGCCCGGATGGGATAATATACGGTGGGCTCGTTAAAAGACATGGGTTCGAAGACCGTGATCACAAAATTCCAATAAATAAAAGAGTGTGTTCTTAGGGTATGGGGTTGGCGTTAACAAATATAGCAATTCCTCTGCAACAAACAGCAAAAATTCGTTGGTGTCAAGAAGAAGATGGATGCATGGGAGAAGGAAATCGCAAAAGTCCCTCACAGACATTCTTGCGCGAAAATATTCTTCTTGAGACCTCCGACGCCTATTTTGGAAAAAAAAATGTAAGTACTAAGCCTCTGCTGGGCTGGCCGCAAGCCGAGGGAAATCCGGGTCAACCAAAGCTTCATGCTGGAGACCAATCACTTGAGACAGGAGGCCAGCGCTAATTACCAAGGTAAGTACAGTTTTGACAAAAAGTGGCAGTTGTATTATAGTGGAATATTCCGTTGTGTGTCTGAAAATTTTATGATATTCTATATGTCCGATATCAAACAATATGCGCCGCCTCTTCCAATCATACTACCATCTGATTTCAAATAAAAAAAAAGGGTTTCACACCTCAAATGAGCCTTAAGTATTAGAAATTACATAAGTTATGTGCACAATTAATCTCATAGTGAGAAAAAAAAATTCAAAAGTTAGCAAGGTGATGACGCCTGTCATGCGTAGACTACTGATATATTTGCTTGGAACCCCATATAGTACTAGATATCTCTCTGGAGAACCTTGGAACGGCTGTAAGGCAGAACCCTCGCGGTCATACCCCTTGAAGTTACTAGTACTAAGTAGGCAGATTGTAATAGCCTTAAATCGAGGGACACTTGTTGCCATTCGCAAGTCTCCTGGAACATTTGCTTGGCCCTGGTGGTTTAGCACCTAAACTCTGTATATTATCACGAAGTCTAGCTATCACTATGAAGAATTATGGCGTGCTACAATTGGTACTTGCAGAATACAGTATTTTTAGGTCTATAGAGTATGAGTTCGATTATACTTTCTCGGTCCAATGTATATCATGGTGTCCACACCATGATGAACCGTATATCATGGTTTGGTCAAATACATGCCCTGTTATACCCCCCTGAATCTAGACCGGGCGAGCCTTGGCCTACCAGTAGTATAGCCAATATTAGTGTGCTATTGAGAATGTTCTCTGATAGCTTTAAGTCAAAGTTCCAATTCCCGCTTAGTATACCTAGGTACGTAGTCTGCTTGAACATCATGTAAGTTACGCAATACGAGTTAAATTAGCAACTACTACCTGGTCATTCTACCAAAGCACGGCAAGTCACCACTACTAGTTACATTTGAGATTGTTTAAACTAAACGGATAATCATCTTCTAAGACTTCAACTTGTATAGCAAGTGTACTACGTAAATATCTCAGCAACTGGGGCAGTTAGGGTTTGGACTGCATTATCTTATCGCGGATGATCGGCGCCCGGTCCTTCCCGTCCGTCTTCACGCCACTGCAGCTTCAACTTCACAACTCCGCGCCTCATCATGTTTCCCACCAGAAGATTGGCCTCTCAGGCTGGCTTTCTCAAGCGTAGCGCCGATGAGTTCGGCCGTCTCGCAAAACACGGTACCGCAGAAGCTCTAACCCAGTGCAAACCTCTCGTTCGCAAACTGACGTTGCTCTAGCCTTCAACGCCGAAGGCATGCAGACACCGACAAAAGCGTATACCCTGCTCGACTTTGAAGATAAATCCACTGTTGAGGGATGTAAGACTATGGCCGACCGTGTGGTAGGTGGATATAGCACTGCCAGTCTGGATTACGAGCCCGGTCTACCTTCAGCGAATATCCCGCCTCATGCTCGATTCCACGGCAAGATTTCCACAAAGCTCCCACCGAATTTCCGCGTCGATAGAACCGGTATGCACCAGCTGTCTATGGTATAATAAATGGTCGGGCTCGAGCTAATTGTACTTGTGGTCGAATAGGATATGCCGCATTCCGCAATCAAGATCGAGGTTTCTGGCTTTTTGGCCGACTCTACTGGGATCTAGACCCCTACTCCTACCTTGCCCTTCGAATCAAGTCCGATGGCAGAAGATACACCGTGAATATTCAAACGGATTCCATCGTTGACACCGATATCCACCAACACAGATTGTATACCCGACACCATCGCGTGCGCGGTACGCCAAAGCCCTCATCGCGTAGTTCCACCTCGTCAGATTCTCGTGAGCACACGAAAGAAATGTACCCTCGTGGTATTCCAGAAGCGCTAGGTGACGCTCCTCCAGAGTCCACAATTATCTCCAGTTCCTCTTCAGCAACTACATCCGGCGGAACAGGCTGGGAGACAGTCCTATTGCCGTTGAACTCGTTTGTTCGGACAAATTTTGGATACGTGGTAGAGCCGCAGACGTCTATCATGCGGAACCGGGTGAAGAGTGTTGGTATTGGTCTCACAGATCGTATCGACGGCCCATTTGACCTGCGTATTCATAAGATCTGGGCGACGAATGGTATGGACGAGTTGGATGCTGCGGATGATAAGCGCATCTGCGGAAATGATGCACTCCCTGTTGACGAAGGTGTTCGTACGGGTTGGGCTGCATCTAAGATGCATAAGAAGGATGCCGATGACCAGCAAAAATCCAAGACGAAAAAGAAGGGTTTAGAGGGTCTTCGTTCGGAGTGGGATGAGTGATGGCACTCGAGATAGCCAGATATTCCGTTCTTTTCAATTGCGATTTGCGTGTATTGTACATTATTTAAGAATAATTGTTTCAACCTCAACTAGTTGATAACACGGACAAATATATTCATTCCAAACATGACTTCGATTCTCATTTTATCGTTTTCACATCTAAGCTTCATATGTCTCTAAAGAAAGGCATTCGCCCCATTCTTGGTAAATTAGTTACCACCAGTGATCTTCTCCCAAGCCTCCTTGTACTTCTCAGCGGTCTTCTGCTGGATCTCCTCGGTCATCCGAACACCGTCCTTACCCTTAAGACCCTCGGCAACAAGCCAGTCGCGCAGGAACTGCTTATCGAAGCTTGACTGACCACGACCGACAGCGTAGGAATCCTTGGGCCAGAATCGAGATGAATCGGGAGTCAGGACTTCATCGGCAAGCACAACCTCGTTGGTCTCCTCGTCGACACCAAACTCGAACTTAGTATCGGCGATGATGACACCGCGCTTGAGCGCATACTCGTGCGCAACCTTGTACAATTGCACAGCAAGCGCCTCGACAGTAGAGGCATATTCTCCAAGAATAGCGGCAGCTGCACATTGCCAAGTTAGCCTTCCACAATGAAAGAGCAAGGAACTCGGAGGATATTTGTCACTCCTTTCTGTGCGTAACGTACCTTGATCCGGGTGGATGTTCTCGTCATGCTCACCCTGCTCTGCCTTTGTGCTAGGAGTGTAGATCGGACCATCTGGGAAAGCCTGGCTCTCCTGAAGACCTGGAGCGACCTTGATTCCGTGAACGGTGCCGGATTTCTTGTATTCGTTCCAAGCGGAACCGGTGATATATCCACGGACAATTGCTTCGATGGGGAGAATGCGAAGCTTGCGGACTTGCATGCTACGGTTCTGGAGAACGGGGCGCAGGGACTCGGGAATTTGAGGAGGGAGATCGAGAGTGATGAAGTGTGTGCGTAGGGAGGGGACGGCTTCCTTCAGAGCGTTGAACCATGTGCGAGTGCAGAGGGTGAGAAGAACTCCCTTGTTGGGAATACCCTGGAAGAAACCATTATTAGTTTCTCGTCATATCCATGAATTGACTGGAAGAGGCCAGAGTAGAGGGAAAGAATAGAGTATACATTCTCCATGATCACATCGTAGGCGGAGATGCGGTCGGTCGCGACGAACAGTAGAGTCTTGTCGTCAATTTCATATAAGTCGCGAACCTTACCCCGAGCAACGAGGGGCAGGGCGCCTTGCAAATCAGTAGTTGTCAGAGCTTCGGCCATTGTGGGAATGCAATTGAGGAAGAAACGAAAGAAGAAAAGGAAGAAGCAACCCGCAAATGCGTCATGCGATTAATTTTTGGCGGGGCACACGCCATTTCTGCCTCAGGCGCTTATCCGGCTTTATCGCGTCGCGTGAAACTCTCAACTTTCCATTTGATATTTACTCAAACTACACGCAAAATGGGCCATTCATGAAAGGAATGAATTATGGCTCGTTATTTGACACCTTGGAGGATTTCACTTCTGTGTTTGATCACCGTGTATACTGATGGTGTTGTCCCGAACTCGTCTGCAATTCATGTGTTGTCCTTCTTGACCGCAGGTCTGTTTCCTTTAGATCCCGCCGATAAGCAATGGGAGAAACATTACCTGCCCGGAATTGAAGAATTGGAGGAAATACTATCTCATCATGAGTCGTCAATACCGGGTCGAACGCTATGGGACTTATTTCTGAAGAAGATTTGGTCTCTGGACTCGCTAGATGCGTTGGAGGAGTTGATGAATGACGTTCTACCATCCCTGCTGTCGAAGACGCGCGAGCAATTGATTCAAGAGCGTGACAATGGTATTGAACCTGAAGAGGAGGGGATGCGATTGTCGAGGAGCTCGCCACTGGGTATGTTTATCCGCAGAGCTTGTCTTGAATACACTCGGTTACAATTCCATGACTCGGTGAGGCTATGGACTGGATTCGTCAAGTATCGCTTGCCAACCTATCATATGTGGGCACGAAGGAATCCCTCCGATGAGCAGTCACCGGTTGATATCAATCTGGCATTGAATGGCTTGGATACCACCAGCTATCTTTCTCAGGTTGTCTATGGGAATTTCGACGAAGAAACGCAAGAGGAGGGCTCAGTTAGTGTGAAGGATGCTGAACGTCTGGTTGAGTTCCAGGTTGGTGAACTGCAAAGTAAGTTGCAACTCCTTTGAGAGATGCCGCACTCATGAGCTCACAAGTACAGGACTGGGAGGCAGAGTTCCAGATGAGATGAGGGCGCAGTTGAAGCATATAATGACTTCCGAATCGTCTGTTCCAGTATTGATGTACTATCTTGAGTATGTTGAGTTGACACCGCTGTCTGATCTACCTTGATGGAATCTCTGCTAATGAGTTCAGGTACCTCGACGCCTGGCGAGCTGGGGACTATACATCGGCTTTTGATAACCTCCATCGCTACTTTGACTACACTATGCACAGCAACGTTGACAGAAGCGCTTATCAATTTGCTCTTCTCAATTTAGCCATCATTCAAGCCGATTTTGAGTGCTTCTCAGAAGCCATATCCGCTGTGCAGGAAGCTGTTGCAATTGCCCGTGAATCTCATGACATGAACTGCCTCAACTTTTGCATGAGCTGGCTTTATCATTTCGGCAAGGCTTTTCCCGAACAAATGCGAGAAGTACAGAATAGTGGCATGCTGGGTAATGAAAAAGAAGGTCTTGCATTCCTCAAGGCCAAGTCAAAAGAAACTGATATGTGGTCGCTTTTAAGTACCACATTGGTGAGCGAGGCGAAATTGGAGATGCAACAGGTATGTTTCTACTTAGGTCTCCGCTCTCATACTGGAACTTGTAGCCTGACACATCCCAGGGTGAAAGTCTCGCGTCTATTATTGAATGCTTTGTGCGAGCTTCTCATGTCAATATGACCAAAAGTCTCTCAACATCAACAGGCACACACATGCAGCTGCAAAGCATCATGTATGCCCGAATAGGTAGATCATCTTCCCTTTCCCATTTGGAGCGAGGCTAATTCCAATCCACAGGAGCTACCCACCTCTCATGGCTAGATACCGAAGTATTCCGCGAATGCTATGCTGAAGGATCTCCCTATGATGATTTTGTCAGAATTACCTTCCGAAATTGCCAGATCGTATGCCCTTCTACTTCGCATCCCCGTTCAAGATACTCGAAAGCTGACTTGTCCTCATAGCTCGCACAAAAGGGCAACTACAAGGAATCTTTTGCTCGTATGAACAAGGTCGAACCGGAGAGGCTCCGCGCCTTCAGATACAATAATTCATGGACCTACTACTCGGGACTCCTTCAACTACGACGGCAGATTTACCGGTGAGTATCATTACTCCTTTATCAGTAACCTATGTCTTACAAATCTCTAGCGACGACAAAGTAGCAGTAGAGCACATTCTCAGCCAACTCCGAGCTGTCCAGCTTCTAGAGTTCGACATGCGCCTGTTACTAGCATTCCACACAATTGAATTTACCATTCGACAAGGTGACTACGGACGTGCACTACGAATGGTCGAACAAGCCGCCCACTCAATGCAACCCGAGAACTTCGACGTCCACTCACAAATAAAACTTCTCTGCCTCAAAGCCCGAATCCTAGAGAAATCTGGCCATCCACAACGAGGCTTTTCTCTCGCCATGCGCGCTGCCAGTATCGCCCATCGATCAAAAATCCTCTTCGACCTGTGGGAATCTATCTGCACCCTTGCTGCTGTTCTTCTCAGTCTGCGTGAATTTGAAGCAGTCGTCGAGCTAGTCGAAAGCATCATGCCTCAGATCCTGGAATCGGAGGACTTTGCCCTTATCGCTCGCGCATACTCGCTTCTTGTTGATGCGAATATGGGAATTGCGGGGGAACTATGGTCGACGTTGGGTAGGGAAAGTTTACCAGCAAGGAAAGAGTATGTCAGTCGTGCTTTGGGATATATTGATTCCGCGTATGACTCTTATGAGGAAATTGAGGATTTGCTCGGTCAAACGGAGATGATGGCTAAAAAGGCGACTGTCATGCATTTGACCGGGGACCCGGTCCTCGCTAATGATTATGCGGCGAAGTATCTAGATTTGCGTAGGCGGAGGGGAGCCGAGGTCTGATTTTTTTTCCCTTCAATCTGTATTTTTAGAGCTTTGGGGCGTTGAGCCGGTAATGACATTTGATACCACAGTGAACTTGTGACCGTAATGTTCATATACCAAGGTACCTTACCTATTGATCCACAGATCCACTACTGATGGTACTGGTAGGGTGGGCTTTAGGATCGGTACGGACCGAAGAAATGATCTAGGAACAAATGAAATATCACGATTGATAGAATACGGCAAAAATCCACTTCGTTCTGTTAATCACACATCCCCTGGAGACCCCAGCAGGCTCTATTCCCGTGAAATATCAGCGCGATAGAAATACATATACAATGGCAAGGATGTCTCCAAAACGCGTCGAGAGCTCGATTCACAGGGATTGTTGTAGATTTTGTAGTTCAGCGATTACCTTAGGTAGGCTTGTCCTTGTTGCGGTAGTTGACATCGGAGTTCCAGCTGGAGAGATGTTAGCGGGGGGGATTCTTTAAAACGTAATAGCCGAGATCTGGAGAATTGGGCAGAGAAATATATGCTTGGTCGGAGAGCATAATTCGTGCTCGGGTTGGATGTATGTGTATGTGGCGGTTGAAACTCACAAGATAGTCTACAGAAAGAGTCAGCATTGAAATCATTCGGCCGTTGTATCTTAATTTCCAAGAGCGAGAGCTTACCTTGTCACCATCTCCCCAGGGGAAGTTCTTGCTGCGGATGTTCTGGTAGGGGTACTCGGTACGCTCCTCCAGAGGGGGCATGTGGCTCCAGTGCTCCCAGTGCTCGGTCCACAGGTTGTAGGCGTTCAGACCACCACCAATGAGGCAGGGAATGACAGCGCTGTAAGTTGAGAAGTTAGCAATCAATTGAAGGCAAATCCGTTGTCATTGAGCGGCGTTCTAGTCCTCTAGGCAAAAACTGGTGGAAAGGGAGGCGTACTAGATGGAGAGCTTGCGCCAGAGATCTATGAAGCCATTGAGTTAGCACGAGTTACAGAGATCAATTGTTGATTGCGGGAAGTTGTCCCGCAAGACAATTGCGGTGCACATACCGCTGGTGGAGGCGGCGTGGTGCTTGACAGCAGCACGCTCACGGTTGAACTCGTTGTCGACGATCCACTCGGGCTCAGCCTTGGCGGAGTTGAAACGGCGCTGAGCAGCCTGGCGGACCGGAGTCGAGCGCGTAGCACGCTGGGAGAAGCGGGCGGCGTTGCGGAACATGGTGGGTGGGTGATGGAGGGGAGTGTGGCAGAGTTGTCGTCGAGGAGATCGTACGTTGAAATCGAAGCCGCTTTAGTGGACTCCCGTGATCCCCCGGCTTATGTAAGGCGACGTCACTCCACATTCACGTGATATGTCCTTGACGGCAGGGCGAGCTTCATTTGTTTAGTCTTGACTTTGAGCATCAGTTACTGAGAGCAGAGGGGCGTACAAGGCATTTATCTGCTCTTCATATGAGGGAAAGCCCAGTCATTATCTTACTGGGCATGCGGACTTTTGCAAAAGAGACTGTCAGCCATGGGATTTCGCATAACCACCTGGAATGGTAAGCTTGTTAATTAGGTTCAATGATGAGCATAAAATAATGTTCAGATGTTAATGTGTGTCATATAGTCAACGGGATTCGGTATGTACAGAGTGAATTGAGGCCAATGAGTTGTGGTTAATTGCATTTCAGAAATCCATTCTCCTATGAACCATGGAGAGGAACCAAGACCTTTGAGGTGAGACAATTGATATTGTGGAATTGAGAAAGACCATGCTAATTTTCTTCGTCAAGTCCATGTTTGATATACTGGAGTCAGACATTGTCGTTTTCCAAGAAACTAAAATTCAGCGAAAAGACCTTCGAGATGACATGGTTCTAGTTCCCGGGTGGGACTGTTATTTCAGTCTTCCGCGAGTCAAAAAAGGTGAAGATCCAACTCCCAAACAACTTACTATGACATTCTTTAATCAATTTCAGGCTACGCTGGCGTGGTTATCTATACACGAAACGCGACGTGTGCACCTATTAGGGCTGAAGAAGGCATCACAGGAGTCCTCTACCCGCCTAATTCATCAGTGCCTTTCCGTGACTTGCCATCAGACCAACAGATAGGTGGATACCCTACAGCTGAGCAACTCGCACGCTCGAATGGCCGACTTGAAGATGATTTTGAAGGGGATGAAGAGGAAGATGAAGGAAAACCGGCAGTCGAGGCGAGCATCGATGCAGTAACCCTGGATTCAGAGGGACGTTGTGTCATTCTCGAGTTTCCAGCGTTTGTGCTGATTGGAACCTACTGCCCGGCATATCGAGATGAAAGCCGAGACTCTTTTAGAATGGATTTTCTCAATGCCCTCGACGCCCGTGTTCGCAACCTCACTGCTCTGGGGAAGCAGGTGTTCCTTACTGGAGACATCAATATTTCCAAATGTCCCATAGACTCTGCCCATGCCCTCGAAGGCATACGAAAGTATGCCACGACTAAAGAAGAATTTCTCTCCAGCCCTCCTCGGAAGTTATTCAACGAGTTGCTCGACGATGGCGAGGTAGTGGGAACACGCGAGACCGGGAGAGAAAAACCAGTCCTTCACGATATTTGCAGAACGTTCCACCCAACGCGTCTCGGCATGTATACCTGCTGGGACACACGACTCAATACACGACCAGGAAATTATGGATCACGAATAGACTACGTGTTGTGTAGTTTGGGTATGCGGGATTGGTTTACCAACTCCAACATCCAGGAAGGATTGATGGTATGTTTGTTTGGAGTATAGCCACCGTTGGTTCGGCTTGCAATGTATGAAAGATTGACTGATCTAACGAATTGCTTCAGGGCTCTGACCACTGTCCCGTCTATGCTGTCTTCAAGTCTGAAGTACAGCATGGAGGCAAAACAGTCCACATAAAGGATCTCATGAACCCTCCTGGGATATTCAATGGTGGCGAGCGTCTGGAAGAGTATTCCTCAAAACTTATGTTGCCAGCATCCGGACGCCTTCTTCCCGAATTCGATGTGGACAAGCGGAGGAGCATCAAGGATATGTTCTCCCGGAAAGCCTCAAATTCACCAAAGCCCAGCTCTACTCCTATTGTACCAAATACAGCCACCTCCAAAGAAAATGGCGACCCTCCAGCCTCAACTCCTCTAACCGGGGGTCCACCATCACTATCCCGCAAGCGGTCACAGCCGCTTCCAATCTCACCAGTCAAACGTTCCAAATCAACGGCTGCATCCTCCAATGCAAGCACCCCCGGTCAGAAAACCCTCGCTGGCTTTTTCAAGCCAAAGACAACTGGTAGCAACGCAGCTACAGTCGAGCCGTCTTCTTCGACTGGATTGAGAAACAACAGCGAGTCGACTACCATGATGGATGCCGCCTCTTCCAAAGTAGCGTCAACGCATGAAGATAATGTGCCCCCGTCTTCCACAGAAACGCCATTCACAGATCTCGCGCCGAGTAAGCTTGGGGATGATATGGTGATCGATCCGATTGTCAGCAAGCAAGATTGGGGTAAACTCTTCACTAAGAAGCGAGTTCCCAAATGCGACGGGCATTCGGAGCCATGCATTAGTTTGACAACGAAGAAACCAGGCATGAACCAAGGTCGCGCATTTTGGATCTGCCCTCGGCCACTTGGACCTAGTGGGGAAAAGGAGAAAGGTACGCAGTGGCGATGCTCGACGTTCATTTGGTCGAGTGATTGGAACTCCTCGAGCACAACGGAGTCTTAAAGATGGGAAGTGAAGCGTTTAATGTCGTAGATTTATATACCCTTTCATCATGGCATGGCAATCTGTTTAGCCTATCCTCTTCCCAATTTCCCGTCTTTCGATATAATTTTGGCCAACCCATACAGTGTAGATAACTCAGTCTTGCCATGTGATGCAGTGCCCGTGTATCAAATGGACATGACTCGACTAAAATCATACGGTGTTTAAAGAAAATATGAGGAATTAATTCCATTCCGCCAAATTGAGGCAGATTGGGAGCTCCCCTCCAAGCTATTATGGAGTGTGCTGCGATCATGCCGGAACTTTGCGGGGTGATATGCGGCAGTCTGTACTTTGACCCAGTGCTAGTAGCTTTCTGTCCATGTAAAATTAATTCAACACACTAATTTGACGATCGAGTAATCTTTAATGTCCATTTTGATTTTATCTAGTCCACTCTATAATTTATTGCATATTTAATCAATCAATTGACATCAATACTCACATCTTGTTGGGATGTTAGGGCTGTCCAAATCACAAGACTGCCGCGCTTTCCTCCGCGCAACTCGACAACCTCATCCAACGTCAACCACTTCATCCCACATCTTTTCTTTGTCCTCGAAATGTCAATTTCCCTGCAGCAGTACCAATCATATGGATGCCCCTCATTTGATCCCGGCCTTTGTGGCGCACAGCTCCCGTCACCGAGGATCAAAGAGACAAAGAGATCGATTTTCCGCGGTCCAGAATGTTGGGGCCGACAGTGAATAAAAGAAGCCGTCCTCCTCCCACCCCTCCATCCGGAGACCTCATTCATTGCTCTGGTTAATATGCTCAATAAGACTCTTCTCTAATTTCCCTTATCGGAATCCGTTTGCTGCCTGGCCCAGCCCTTCGTCCGAATTGAGTGGCCGCGCGTGTTGTCTCGATATCCATTCACTGGCGAGTCACTCATTAACTGCGAGTCACATATCAAAACTGTTTGTCTCGGATGAACCCCTTTTATATCTTCTCTTCAACCACCCCATTCAAACTTCTCTTCTTCGCCTCTCTCTTCTTCTTCGACTCCTACCCCAAACTTCCTTCAACACCCTCTGTTCAACCTGTCACGGGCCTCGTGCTTTGCGCTTCGTGATAAACCTGGCTCGACACTCAACCAACGTCTCTGACTCTACGCCTCTCGTACTCCCTCATCCTTCATCTTCTCGACTCTGACTTCGACTCTTCAAACCCCTCCTCAGCGGGCTGAGTTCCACATCTAGCATTCGCGTGCGACATCATCATTCTCAAACCATCCTGCTGTCAGTGCTACGGCTCTGAACTAACAGGGACTTCGAACTAGGAGTCCTTCGGCACACTTCCTCCTTTTGGAAGCCTTCATCTACAGCTGCAAAGATATTTCATTCTGCTAAGCGCAAGATTGAGACTGGTTTAGTCCCTGCTGCGCCTTACACATTCTCGTGGTCTGCGATCACCACTTCTCATTTCTATTTGCTCTCATTACTTCGAGGTAATCTTTTTTTTCGAGGTCTTTCCGTCCTGTAAATGCTCCTGCTCTAACTCTTGGATACAGATCCTGTGGCACCTTGTGCCTTGACAATCTCCTGTTCTCGTTCGCTTGAACAGGCCAGTCTGCTTTCTCGCTGGACGAGCCTCGACTTCACCAATTAGAATCTTGGATCTGCCTCTTTCAACCAAAGCTCGACTCGAATACTAGGGAACAACCCACACACGGTCTGATTTGGGACATAAACATGGAAGCATTACCAATGCCACCTGCTCGGCCAGCGAGGGATGGAAGTCTCCAAGAGGAGTCCCAGTGGAGCCCCGTTGTCCTCCGTTTCTTTGACTACCTAACCGCTGTCCCGGTCGACCGGGCCTTCCGAACACTCGCGCTATGGACACCAGATATGCCTTTTGAAGATTTTGCCGCAAGAATGGTCGCAAGAATTCCACAGAATTGGTTCACGGACATACATTATGCTCCGGCTGGTCCGCGCCTCGTTTTCACAAACGGCCGGCTCTACTTCGATAGATCCCCGGATCCAAATGAGCAGCCACAAGTTCTCCCTTTCCACAGCTTTGCGAATCCAAGAGAGGAAATCCTCCCTTCTCCAGAGCCTCCACGACGCCGAGCTCTCAACAGTTTTATGGCCTTCCGCAGTAAGCATCCTCACAAAGTCATAACTTGATCTCATGCTAAACTTAAAAGGTTATTTCTCGGGCATTTTCCCTGGAATTCGTCAGTCGGTAAAGTCCAGTCTGCTCAGTGAAATATGGACGGATGATCCACTGAAGTCCCACTGGTCACTGCTGGCACGGGCATACACGCTCATTCGTGACAATTTCCGAATGGAAGACCCGACCCTACCTTTGTTCATTCGGCTTGTGGCATCTTTCATGGGTATGCCAACTCCTAGGAACTACTTGGCACTCTGTGGCTTCACTGTTGTGGAACGCAATGATCCAGAACACAGGTACACGATCAGTGGGCCAGATCTTTATCAGCGAATCATACCTCATGTTCGTACGGTCACAACCAACGAGATCGTCGAGTTTCTACTGACTCACCCGGACTACCAAATGGAGCAATATGAGAGCTCTGTCTGGCCTTTTGTCAACCATGACGGGGAGAATGGTCAAATGGCGGTTCGCATCGACCCAACTAGACCCGAAATCGATGATCCTCTTGACTTCCTTTTCAATGAGAGCAACTGGGATCTCGACATTGAGGACACTTACTCCGTGGTGGATGACAGCATTGACCCAAATCGAGACCTTCTCTACTGGCCAACGATCGACCTCGAAGGTATCTCACAAGGTGCAGAAGAGCGTGCATCCACTTCACATGCATATCGCTCGAGACGCAATGCAGGCATGATATCCGGCGTTCCTCCGCTCGGCGTTCCTCCACTCGGTCTGAGCTGAGTTTCATTCTGCATCCATACCGCACCATTGTTCAAATACAAACCCACTATCCACTCAAGCGACCAAACCAAAAAGAAAAGAAAAAGAGAAAAAAAATTCAAATCAGATGAAGAATCTTTTTTCTTAGCACAGCAGGCGTTTCGGTTTAAAGGCAGTGGAACTGGTTACATCTTTTTGCCCTTTCTGATCTTTCTTTTTCGTTGTTTATGATTCCCAGTATAAGTATTTTCTTCAAGCACACCAGGCGATCTTGCCGAGGTGCAGCGAGACTGGGATTTTCTTGCCCTTTTGATCTTTGCTCATTCGTTTCAAGGTCCAGGATGACAATTTTTTTTCAAGCACGGTAGGCGATCTGGTTGCAGGGCAGTGAGACTGGTTTTTTGGCCCTAGTTTGAGTTTTTTTATTTTATTTTTATTTTTTTTTTGGTCTTTGAAGTTTCCAAATTGACCAATACCCGTTACCATGAGCAGAGTAGCATACAGCATCGGCCGATAAGGCCACACAGTCATATCTCATACATCAAATTGTGGTTTCCCCAGGGATTTCTCATTTCCTCGTAATTTGTATTGTTCTTAGCCACTTCAGGTCCTCAGCACCAAGTGGAACAGAAGACTCCTCATCTCTTTTGTCCTACCATGTGCATCAGTGCATGATCTCACAAGCTCGGATTCATATAACCAGATCGTCCATGTATGTTGTAAATTCTCGTCAAATATTGTCAAGTCGCTTTGTGTTGCGGTATAATACATGCACCATATTCTGTGCACCGGTGTGGTCGATCATCGAATGGAATGCCTGGAATACCAACTTAAGTTATTCTACTTGGTCCATTGTACACATGGACAGTGTTTTTTCGCCCCTCAGTATCTTGATTCTGGTTAATTATACTGTCAATGCTTGACCACTTTCGTGGCTTTCTATGTACTGTGGCCACTGTCAAAGAACACTGGCGAAGCATACTGTTGACATCAAACATCCTTACAATGCGTGGTCTCCAGGTCTCCAGCTGTTCCTTCGAAAGAGTTCTGCGTGATGTTTTGTGGACAGCTAGTAGACTCTATCTAACCACATCTTCGGAGACTGATCTGTAGGCCTCCTGAGTCTTTCATCGGTCAGACACGTGGACAATTGATAGTATGTATTTCGAATATCAGAGCACCAGGAGACTACTGAAGAGTATCAGAGAAAGAGCTCGCCAGTATTCAGGATGTAACATGCCTGTAGATGAAAATGGAGCATTGCAGCTCTATGCAAATAGTTCGTCTTGGTACTTCGTGTCCGAATATTATAGATGCGGCCCGGGAGAATATGCAGGTTATTCAAAACACATTGGATAAGTGGAAATATCCCCGTCTTCCCTCAAAATCTTGCTCCTGATAGCCACATCACTACCGAGAAAGGCTTTTTGAGGATTGATTCCGGGATCAGCAATGCTATTGCTGATTGGATGAGAATACTCAATCTTGAATGAGCCAGGAAGAATGAAATACCCTAATCGCCCTGCAAACAAGTCAAAGGTAGCAAACGCATGAGACAAGGTAAAAGATCAATAGCAGTTCTACTGGGAGATGTAGCTTTGCCTCTATTTGTGCTTGCTATCCAATTCTTTCACGCCTGAATGCTTCAGAGTTTACAGTTCTCACAAATATCCACTGTCATCGCTGCGGTACCATGTCTTTCAAATCCCATTCGTGATAGTCATGGATCAACTCATGTACTGTCCAGACTTTACACTCATCTCGCATAATGGTGACTACTGGTAAATACTACTATCACTTTTGTGTTATTTTGACGGTCTCACTGAGCTCAGTCCCCGCCGCATTTTGTGTGGGAATTTAGTGACATAGTCTAATGTCTTTGATGCTGCATACCCCTTGTAAGTTCTCGCCAACATAAATCTAGGATCTACAAGCATCGACAGAGCTAGGTCTGATCATTTCTTCAGCATCGTAATTATTCTAGGCCGGCATAAAACAAATATCAATCACGGATTGATCGCAGATCCAGCAATCTGCCAATGCTTTGTCTGACAGTGAAAATACATCCCCTAGGGCATGCATCTCTTCCGCGTCTTCTCGGTCTTGAAAATCGAGAGCAGGTACACTGGCAGACTCAAGTTTTGGCATTTTAGCGATTTTGAGCTATCTTGGGCGTACTTACTTGGGGCAAGAGTTGTTGAAACATTGCTCTACAAGGCCATCATACTATGGAGGTGCGAACTTGAGGGTCGTCGTGACAAACAGAGCGCACCAAGAAGAGAACGTACAATACTAATACTGGGGGACTTGTTGATCAGAGTATACAGACAAGTAGCCATTCCCATGAGAAGAAACTTGATTCGAATTTATTCCATAAGTCCTAGAAACGCCACCCCAGACCATCGTGGAATTAAGCAGGGCATAGTAAGGAGGTACAAGAAAAACGGGACAACCAAAAGTCCAAGTCCATACTAAGCAACACTTTCGTTCCCGCGTTAATGTAGAACGACAGTAAATCAAACAGAATCACCTAAGTTGCGAGAATTGTTGAGAAAAGCTAGGGGTAGAGTATAGCACCCCATAATTAGACCGTACAGGTCCGGAAAAGAAAACGCCTTTATTTCCAGGTATGAATGAAGAACCCCAACCGCAGCAGCATTCGCAATGATAATTGCATCGATAATATACTGCACTTACTCAGTTCGACCTTGAGTAACCTTCGCGGCCTGAATGGCAGTCATCTTTTGAAGCCAGCCTTGGGTAGGCTGTGGTTTCTTCACAGTGCGAAGGTCATCTGTTGCGAAGCCGGAGATACGCATGTTGTAGTTGCGTTCCAGAACGAGTTGAATATCACGAATCTCCAGGGAGGAGGATGGACGTAATTTTGCAAGACGGCATGCTTGAGTGATCACATCGTCGACAAAGTCATCTGCCATTTGAAGGACGAACTGTGGAAAGAGAAAAGTTAGTTATCACTTTATTCATTCGCTTTTCAAAAATGAGAAAGCAACTGGCGTAATGAAATGGAATGGATGGATGTATGTACCTCTTCAGCGTCAGGAGTTAGCATTTCTCCCTCCCCTCCACCTGTCACTTGACGGACGAGAATATCAAGCATCTTCTTGCTAAGGACGTGTTGACCTTCTCCTTCAAGGACGTAGCCTGGGTGCTTTTGAATGGCGGGTTGACCCATCATTCCCATTGCACCGTGTGTTGGGCCACCAGAGAGAGAAGGACGGGGAGTCGGCATGGAGACGGGCTCTGGGGTTGAGACATTGAGGTTCTTGGGAATGACCATGTTGATGTTTCGTGCGCTGGCGTCAGCGGAACGATTAGCAAGATAGCCTGGTGGTTGAGCTTGTTGATTGTTCGCTGTCTGATTCAATGGTTGTTGAGGTTGCTGTTGTTGCTGTGGCGGTTGTTGTTGTGCTTGGTTTGCGGTGTAGTTGGTTGCGGCTTGTTGCATGGCCCCGGCTTGAGTTAATGGACGAGGCTGACCTTGATTGGCACCTTGCTGAGAGTTTGTCGGGGTAGGAGTTGAGCCGTCAGGATTGGGAGTTTGACTGAAAGTGATTTGAGCGCCAGGAGTTCCTTGTTGGGAAGGAGGTTGAGGGCGCTGGACTGGAGGAGGATTATTGGAAGGAGCGGGAGTACCACCTGCCGAGGGTGGTGCTTGCCCTGGTTGAGAAGTCGAGGGGGACATCGCTTGCCCGGCTTGATTTCGGGCTGCGTTGACGGCCGAGTTGATTGTGTGAGGTGCTGGAGGAGCTGCCTGTCCTGGCATCGTGTTGGCCGCATTTGGAGGCTGGTTGGGAGGTGCCTGTTGTTGATTGTTTGCCACGGGGGCATTTTGGACTTGACTTGTAGTTGCACCTCCCTGAGTTGGCTGGTTCTGGTTGACCATCGGTTGGGTTTGTTGCTGAGACTGCAACTTGAAGCTTTCCTGTTGTTCTTTGAATTTATTCAGGAAATCACTGCCCTCGCGGAAAAGTTTTTCTGCCGCCAGTTGTCGGTTCTTAAATTCTTGAACTTCTTCTTGTGACATGTTCCCTGCCGCCTGACGCTGAGAGAATGACTGGCGCAAATCCGCAATACGTGCCCGACCAACCTCTTGCTTCTGCAGCGCAATACCATATCGCAATCGTGCCTCTGGAATCCACGTTTGAACCTGTTCATTTGTGACATTGGGTGGCAGGTAGAAGTTCAGCGAGCTGACCTTGGCCTGAATCTGTGGCAAGAGTTGGCTAAGATTTTGTGGGTTGTTCGGTTGATTGCGCTGAACGGGCTGGCCCTGCTGGGGAGTCTGGTTTTGGGGGACCTGCCCAGCGGCTTGGCCCTGCATTTGGTTCTGATTTTGAAGGGCCTGTTGTCGACTCTGCTGGAACATCCGCATCCCTTTCATCAGGTTTTGCGATAGCTGCGATAGCTTCGAGTGGGCAGTCTGGTATTCGGGGCTTTGCGCGTCGCGGTTGTTGAGCACTTCCCAGAAGTTGCGCACCAACTGGGTATGTTGCGTCTTCTGTTGCTCATTTAGATGAGGGAGTTTCTGCACTTGATCCGTTCGAATGAGGTTGGAGTGCTGCTGCGGCGTCACCATAGGCTGGCCGGTCTGGGGTTTGGACCCGTCCATATTGGCGGTGATGAAGTTGAAGCTCGCGGGAAATCGGGGCTAGAGGCTGCGAATTCGAACTAAGCTCGTTGTTTTGCACAATTTGAAAGCGTAGAAAGCGTGGTACCACCTGTGGTCCCGTCTCGCAGAAGATGAACCCCGGCTGGTTGGCTTGGGATGAGGTTGCGATCGGCTCCCATCGCCAAGACCGCCTTTTGCGGGTGCATGCTCTATGCGATTGGTTCGATGCGTCAGACTTATTCTTCTTCCAGGAACGCAATGAACTTCTATCGGTTGACAAAGGAATGAATTTGTATGTTATCGAATTATTCAATGCACTCTGTGGCCAATTTGAGCCTCTCATGGTGAAGTCAGCAATGATTTGGTGCTCAATAACCTCTTGCTTGGCATCAACTTGAAAACTTACTTAGAGACAAAATAGAACTAGGTAGATACATTTTTTGCCCTTAAAGAATCATATCTAATGATTTAATAAAATTTGAATGAGGCTGAATGCTGGAGAATCTATTTTCTATCATGGCTGTCTCTATGAGCAACTAGTAAAAGGTTTTCTAGGTAGGCTGCATATCTTCTGTTAAGTACAGCGTTAAACATTTTCTCTATGTAGAGACGGCTTTCATGCTAATAGAACGGAATGAAAATATGTTGCACAGGGGGTATATAAGTATAGACCAGGAGCTGTTGCGAGCTCATGGACATCGTCAAATATCATAAACAGAGGCATCTCTCATCCGCGAGCACTCGCGGCGTTCGTGAGAAGCCCCATGGTAGAATCGTTCTTTGAGGATAGAGAACGACAATTGAATCTTCCACACAACGATACGTAGCTCTCTTCAGCCCATGAGACCGTTAAAGTCTCGGTCCATGCCAGTGACTCGAGCTTCAAGTGCCCGCTTCTTCCGCTCTAGCTCTGCAATCTCGGCCAGTTCTCGTTCAAGATCCTCATCTGTGATTTCGGGAATGTCTTGTTGTGGGGAGAAGTCATTCTCATCATCGTCGTCGTAGGAATGTCGCATTTGCTCTAGCTCTGCAGTGTTCCTAGCAACACGATTTTCTAACTGGGCAACGGAATCGGCAATGATTTCATGACGATAGCGTAATCTCGCAATCTTTTCCTTTGCACCGGCAACAGGACTAGGTTCGAAGATTAGAATTATGTTCAATGAGAACAAGAAAAAGTAGGAGAGTGAGCATACTAGACATTGCACAGAATCTCTGCACCGCGCAATAAGACTTCCACATTGACCTCGCCACGTCCACGTGAAGAGGTTCCAGCTGAACGTTTGATTTCCTCCATCATATCATGTCCCAGTACTCGAGCAACAGCAGACTGATTGCGATTCTTCCGCGCGGAGTAGATCCGACTTGACATGGATTCATTCTCGGATTCTGAAGAAAAGGTGGTTCCGCGCCGAGTCGCACGCCTTTGTGCACCTTGAGATTTGGCCGCTGGGTCAACTTGAAACAATGCTCTTTCATGAGCTTCTGTATCGCGAATCAATGAAGTAATATCATGGGAGCCGAGCAACGCGTTGGTGAAGATGCGGGGTGGAGGGAACCTAGAAAGACTTCGTGTTAGGAAATTTGCATACAGAGACAGGAAAGATTCACGTACGGAAGATCGGAGATTGCATTTGAGGAGAGAGCAATCTGCTCGAGGTGGGCATCAAGAAGTGGCATATTGAGGATATCCCCAGAAGTGGTGGACTGGTGACTTGCAATTGTTCTAACTGCGTGAGTGTTTACGGGTAGCTTCTGCCTCAGGCCAACAGATTGAGAAAGTGCCTGCCCAACTGAACAACTCAAAGCAGTCTTCTTTTTTTTTCTTTTCTTTCTCTTGCTTTTCCGATTGTTCAGTCTTTCTCCTCTCTACTTTTCACCTTGAAATTCCATCAATTAGTTGTCCTCTTCATACGCTTTTTTTATCCCAACAAAACTTCACGTTCTGCCGACGTCACGCGGCAACCAAACTTCTAGTAAGCTCCCGTGACTAAGCACGCTCTCTGGCGTCTTGCGTCCGTCCTCGTCTCTTGACATCACATCCCCCCATCCACATCATCTATTTGTCTCGCTGCCCCGTTTTCTTATCATCTCGTTGGATCAGAGCAGTTCTGCGCCCTGGATTGTGCCATTCTGCGTTTTCTTTTTTGATCCTGTGCTCCGGATTCTACTCTTCCCCCTGCTTCCTTTAGCTTCTCTGCTGCTCAACTGAGCTCGACAGCTTCACAAAGATGCCCGAGAGGCGCTCACTGCGATCAAACAACAAATCGGACACCTCTTCATCTGCTAACGGTGAAAAGGCACGTTCCAACTCTCAAAGCTCCGGTGCTAAAGACAAGGCCGCGCCGACGACTCGAGCCGCCGCTAACAAGGCGAAGGCGGCCCCAGCAAAGAAAGGCGCTGCCAAGGGCGCATCAGACGCCAGTATGGGAGAGGATGATAAGTCGCATGTCAACGGATCCAAGTCAACTGAGAATGGTGTGAATGGTTCCGAGGATGTGGAGATGGAGGAGGATACGGCAGGTGCGCCTACATCCTCAATCAACTCCAGTAAGAACCGGAATGGTGACGAGAAGATGACTGTTGTAGTGCCCCCGACCAAGGGATCCAAATCCTCCGACAAGCCGGGTAACGAGAAAGATGGAGATGTGACAATGGACGGTACCGAGGATGATGCTGCTGAAGCCGAGCCGGAGATCGATCCGACAACCAAGGCCATCCGAGGTGAGTTCTTATATTGCATTGCACGGCCCAAAAAAGAGCATTGATTAACCAGAAGCAACAATCTTGTTGTTATTCTTCCAGATATCAAAACCAACTTCACCCTTCTCGAACGAGCCGTCGCCCATTTCGATCCCCGATTTACCCTTCGTGTTCTTCGATCGATATCGTCCATGCGGAAATACATCACCCCCGAGGTCCTCGCCGAAGTGATTGTGGAAACATATCAGGCCTCGAGTCAGACGGCATCCTTCTTGTTGGATGCCCTTGACAAGTCCAATGCCTTTGAGGATGCTAACTCGAAGATGGAGGTGGATTCGGACAAGAACAAGGCCGCTTCGAAGGAGACGCTGCCCGAGGTAGACGCATATCTCTCTATCTTGGTTCAGATTTATCTTTTCGACCAACGCCAGACTCAGAAGGGTGCTAAGTTTTCGACTGATCTGATTGAGCGTCTGCGCACCCAGAACCGCCGTACACTAGACTCTCTTGCAGCCCGTGTGTATTTCTACTATTCTCTATTCTATGAGCAAATCGCTCCACTCCCCCCATCTCCATCAGCGGCCGTGACTACCATTCGTCAGCCTCTTTTGGCTGCTCTTCGAACTGCCGTTCTGCGCCAGGATGTCGACACCCAGGCTACTGTCATGACATTGCTTCTCCGCAACTATCTGTCGACTTCTCACATCACCCAGGCAGACCTGTTGATCTCCCACAACAAGTTCCCCGCTGCTGCCTCGAATAACCAGATTGCCCGATACCTGTTCTACCTTGGCCGCATCCGTGCAATTCAACTCCAGTATACCGAGGCTCACAGCCACCTAATCGGAGCCACTCGCAAGTCTCCTACCAGCCACAGTGCCCGCGGGTTCTACCAGTCCTCGCATAAGCTGCTTGTGGTGGTTGAACTCCTGATGGGTGATATTCCAGACCGCTCTGTTTTCCGTCAACCGGCTTTGGAGAAGTCCATGCATCCTTATCTGCTCCTCGCGCAGGCTGTGAGTGTTGGTGACCTGGATGGCTTCTTGAACATCGTCAACACACACAGCGCGGCATTCCGAAAGGATGGTACCTACACCTTGATTCTGCGTTTGCGTCAGAACGTGATTAAGACTGGTATTCGTATGATGTCGTTGTCTTACTCTCGTATCTCTTTGCGAGACATCTGCCTGCGTTTGGGCTTGGACAGCGAGGAGTCGGCCGAGTACATCGTGGCTAAGGCTATTCGCGATGGTGTCATCGAGGCTACCTTGGACCATGAGCACGGTTTCATGAAGAGTAAAGAGGTCGGTGATATTTATGCCACACGGGAACCTGGAGAGGCATTCCACGAGCGTATTCGCGCTTGTCTGGCTCTTCACGACGAGAGCGTTAAGGTATGTTATTCATGTTTCTTGCCACATAGGTGTTTTTTTTTTCTTCTTTTGCTTGTACTAATTTCTTCCCCCCTCCATTCAGGCCATGCGCTTCCCAATGAACCAGCACCGATTGGAGTTGAAGAGTGCTCAAGAGGCACGGGAGCGGGAGCGTGAGTTGGCCAAGGAGATCCAGGAGGGAGACATGGACGATGAGGATGCTGGTGGTGATTTCGATGCCATCTAAGAGTGTGCTGTCCCCTTAATGGATACATTCTTCTTTTCTTCCTTCAACTCCACCCTGGCCCTATATTTCGGGCCTCCACGTCGTAGCGGACTTGTTCAACCCATGTGTTAATCGTGTGTCATTTCGCTTTTATTTTATATTTCCTTTGTTGGATATGTACGAAGGGGGAAGTGCAAGACCGAGCTGGCCGGCGCAATATTCATGTCTCTTCAAGCTGAAACTATTTATTCTGCATCGGACGTATTGTCTTTGGGTTCTTTAGTATAAAGCACCGTTCAACCGGGGTTGTTCCCGAAGTAGACTGCTACACATACAATGTGGCCTTTTCGAGAATGTAAGAGATGGATTTTATTTTCCGGTAACTTCGGGATTCTCCAATACATAGTTAGTATATTCCCAATCTATTTACAGGGTATTATTTTCCTCATGACTGCGTAACCTTACAATCCCAACAATTCCGATGCGGCAGAGTGGTCGGCGCGCGGTGTTCGCGCGTGGTCCGTGCCGACCCGAGAGCTTTCGAAATCTTCCCGCAGGATTGTTTCTTGCACCGGCCGCAAACCCTCATTACACCTGGACCTTTTGACCCCCTCTCTCCAACTCCAGCTTAATGATTTAGATTCGTCGCTTGATTCTATATACTCCTTTACGCCTTGCATTGATAATGCGAGCTCGAACTGTCTCGGCAGCCGGGCAAATCGTCACGCGCACGACTTCAGCCTCGACATCTGTCTGCTCCCAATGCCTTCGTCATGATTCCCTCCCATCTTCTTTCTACGTCCAATCTCGCAAATACCACCCAACAAAACGACGGGATGCGTCGCCATTCGGTGCCGCGGTTTCAGCTGCCCAGACAATCTTCAAGGGTATGCCAAAGGCTCCTCCGGGCATCTCGGTCGATCCACTCCGCATCGTTGGAAAAGAATTGAAGTTCCTGAGCAAGAATATTCGCCAATTGCTCGGATCGGGTCATCCGGCCTTGGACAAAGTTGCCAAATATTATACGCACAGTGAAGGCAAACATATGCGGCCATTACTGGTTCTGCTCATGTCCCAAGCAACAGCGATAGATCCTCGCAAACTTCCCACCGAGCAAGCCAATCCCAGTCCCGTCGATAATCCTCTCAGTCAACCCTCTATACTCGATGACTCAAACCCAGATCTAAACCCGCTTGTATCCCGGGCTACCGAGAGCCATCAATACAATATTGCCGGCGACGACAATATCCTCGCGTCACAGCGTCGATTGGCTGAGATCACAGAACTTATTCACACAGCCTCCCTCCTCCATGACGATGTTATTGATAACGCCGTCACCCGCCGTGCTAGCAGCTCCGCAAACACTGCTTTTGGCAACAAGATGGCCGTTCTGGCGGGAGATTTCCTACTTGGTCGTGCTTCTGTGGCTCTTGCTCGACTACGTGATCCGGAGGTCACCGAATTGATGGCAACTGTCATTGCCAATCTGGTGGAGGGCGAATTCATGCAGTTGAAGAACACAGCCCAGGATGAAGCTAAGCCCGTCTACACCGATGACACTCTCAACTACTACCTTCAAAAAACCTACCTGAAGACCGCGAGTCTGATTAGCAAGTCTTGTCGCTCTTCGGCTGTGCTGGGTCGGTGTGCGCCCGAGGTCGTCGAGGCTGCCTATTCCTACGGTCGTAATCTGGGTTTGGCTTTCCAGTTGGTCGATGATATGTTGGATTATACTGTGACCGAGGCGGAGATGGGTAAGCCCGTTGGTGCTGATCTTGAGCTTGGTCTGGCAACTGCTCCCCTTCTCTTTGCCTGGAAGAGTAATCCCGAGTTGGGTCCTTTAGTTGGACGCAAGTTCCGTGAAGAGGGCGATGTGCAGAAGGTAAGATTGCCACTTATTCATCCAATATTCATATTTCGGTGGAATAGCTGCGTGAAAGGCCTTAAGTATTAACTAACGGTTCCAACAGGCTCGTGAACTCGTCTACCAAAGCAATGGCGTTGAGCAAACTCGCCTCTTAGCTCAAGAGTACGCCGACAAGGCTGTTGCTGCAATTAGCGACTTCCCCGAAGGCGAGGCTAAGTCCGGATTGATTGAGATGTGTGAGAAGACTATGAGACGTCGGAAGTAGAGAATTATCCTGGGAGAGGTTTGTACCATTATAAACATATACGCACTAGACGGATCTCTTGTGCTTTTTTCCCTTTTATTCTTGTTTTGGTTGCATGTACACTATATTACTATTTTATTTTAGATGCGAATGTTCGGCCCGGGTCGGGTCATGATGTGGTGTTTATTTTCAAAGTGATATAGACCCCCGAATATCTATACATATGTGGATCTTCCAACTCTTCGATCTGTGAATATTTGAGTTCTTGTGTATGTAGTTTGTACATATGTACCTCGGTAGATCGTGGTGGGCCATACGGCGATCATTGTAGACACGTTGTGTAATCTTTCACAGATCAGATTTGCTTGATGAAGCATAGCAGGTATCCAGTGCAATACTTTTCAACTATAATGAATAATTCTGCTCAGATAGTATTGTCATATTGAGCCCTTCCGAGTCTTTGACAAGCATGATGACTTGGTGGTTCTAAGGCTGATGATGAATGAGGGTTACAGCTGGATCCTGCGGGGTTTCAATTACGAAGAGTCGTCGTTACATTACGATATCTCTGTATTTTCGAAATAAACAAGAAAATAACACAATTCTGCGGCTACAGTCAGTCATATTACAACAAGTCCATGTGTAATACAATTACCATACCAGGCCCACCTTAGCTTCAATCCGACACCTCCGTCATCCGCCGCGTGTGGAAGCTGCAACTCCCCTGCTCGATTCGCTCTTCTTCAGACATTCTCTTCAATTTGTTTTCTTTGCTTTGATACCCCTCCCCTCGAGCCGGTCTCTCATTACTTCCATTCCACAACAACCTTAGACGTGCACTGGTCAAATTATGGAGCTTTCGACCCTCCCGCTCCCGCTTTGATCGACTGGTTCCCGATGGGCTCATTCGGCAGCTTTCTCTTTATATACGTTCTAGGGGGACTCACCTTCTTCCCATTACTCCTGGCATTGATTATTCTCTATGCATATCTGACATTTCCGAACGCCCCGACACCCCGCGCGCACCATACACAGGAAGATGTCCGCCTTCCTGGCGACGACGAGTATAGCCTGAAGTCTGGAACGGATCAGTTGGCGGAGAAATTCCATCGTACGCATGATTCCGATGTCGCTGCCGGATATTTTGCTGTCTGTCGCGAGTATGTTCCTGGTGGTGTCAATGGGAAACCTCCGGAGAGAACGACGCCTGCCGGGGAGGTTGTTGCGGCGGAAAGTCCTAGCGTCTATCAAGCGATGTATCGGAGTTTGTTTGATCGAAAACAGACGCCTAGTATTGAGCCAGCTAAGTCTAATGGGAAGAATACCAAACGAGCGCGCAATGTCTTCTATATTGTTCTGCGGTATGTATTTGCGTCGCCTTGATTCTGTTGCAGCGGTTGCTCCGCTGGATAAGGTTGTTGATGGGTTGATACTGACTATTATGAAACTTCTATAGACATGGCCATCTAATGCTCTACGATGATGTGAACCAGGTGGAAGTCCGATATGTAATTTCTCTCGCTCACCACGATGTGACCATTCATGGAGGCGAAGGGGAGATACCAGAAGGAGAACTATGGCTGAAAAGAAATGCAATTTGTCTATCGCGGCGACTGGATTCGCTTGGTGACCTTGGCGGTCCGACACCACCGTTCTATATGTTCTCGGAAAACTTATCAGAGAAGGAAGATTTCTATTTCGCCATGCTTCATAATCAGTCTAAAATGTGGAAGTCAAAGGATAGACCTCCCAAGCGACAAAACTTTGATATCAAGCATATTGTCTCACTGGTACAACGACTACATTCTTCTGAAGAGCAGCTTCAAACCCGCTGGATTAATGCCTTTTTTGGCCGTCTCTTTCTCGCCCTATACCGCACACCTGAAATGGAGGAATTCGTACGGGGCAAGATCACCAAGAAAATATCTCGTGTCAATAAGCCAAACTTCATCAGCAAGATTGGATTGCAGAAGATTGACATGGGTGAAGGAGCTCCGTTTATCACGAACCCACGATTGAAAGACTTGACTGTTGATGGTAACTGCTGTGTGGAGATGGACGTTCAGTACACCGGGAATTTCCGAGTTGAGATATCAGCTACGGTACGCATCGACCTCGGTCAGCGCTTCAAGGCCAGAGAAGTCGATATTGTGCTGGCGGTGGTACTGAAAAAGCTCGAGGGCCATCTGTTGGTCCGTTTCAAGCCTCCCCCAAGTAATCGGTTCTGGATGTCCTTTGAAACCATGCCGAGGATGGTCATGGATATCGAACCCATAGTCAGCTCGAAGCAGATCACTTTCAGCCCGATCCTTCGCACGATCGAAAGCAAGATCCGTGAGGTTGTAGCAGAGAGTATTGTCCTACCGTTCTGGGATGATGTGCCATTCCACGAGACCGCGGGCCAAGCCTTCCGGGGTGGAATATGGCAACAGGAGGAACCCGGCGCTGGCACTACTCAGGTGGAGATCCCAGATGAGTCTGTCGCGCCTCCACCAACTCCAAAGGATGCCTCCGGAAATCCGATCGACGTCCTGAAGTCTAAGGATGATCGCACAATGAGCATGCCTGTTCTTCCGAAGTCTCCCAACAGCGATGTTAAGGCACGCAAAGCTCCAAAATCCTTTGCCTTTCCATCCCAGTCGAATAGCCCGGCGGCAATGTCTACAAGCTTTGATAGGCCAGATACAAAGCCGTTCCATCGCTCCATGCGTTCACAGACATTTTCACAAGCAGCAGACCCAGTTGTGACAGCAGATAATGCCAAGGTAAACAAGGTTGGCTCAAGTAAGAAAGATAATGAAAAGGGCAGTGCAACGAGCGCAATGATTGAAATATCAAACCGGTCGCCACCAGCTTCTCCAAATCGAACACCGAATAACTCACCACCCACCGGAGGAATCATGATGCCTCAGAACGCGGTTCATAGTCGTGAACCTTCCATTGCCGAGTCTCTTGATAGCGCCAGCCTTGCAAGCGACAATGTTATCCAAAGCCCCTCTTCTGCCCGCCTTGACAATTCCTCATATTCCAGTGCTCGAAGCTCTCGTGGAAGTTCGACAACCTCGGTCAATACTTCCATTGCCAGTGAGCAAACTCGCCGTCGAAGCACGATCGAATCTTTGACTCGTTCTCTGACTTCCAACCCGTCTTCCGAAGACAAGGCCCTCAGCAATCTTACCATTGGGTCGGCCACTGCAGTTGCAAAGAAATGGAGCTGGAGTGTTTTCGGAAAAGGAGAAATGAACGAGAATCGGGAGATATCTAAAAAACCAGCAGGGCTACCAGATGAGCCCATTGGGCGTGGTCACCCACATCCACCCCCTGGTGCACCGCTACCACGCCCGGACAAGTACGCACTGAAAAGAAATTCAACAGCACTCCCTAAACGTAAACCTGTCAGCACCTCAAACTCAACTGAGCGACTCCAAGAAGCTGAAAAACTTAATATTCCATCTCCGGCTTTACCCCGGAGAAAGCCGATCCCCTCATCCATGCGCAGTGCCCGTGATGGCACGGATGAGTTATTGGTTGTTGAAGCACCAAACGACTCGACGCCTAATAGCCCAGCTGATGGTGACATGCATACGGAGGAAGGGATCCCAGAACCCGTTCTTGACAGCGACGTTTCTCCAGCGGATACGGATGTTGCTAGTATGTCGCAATCATTGGAGGATGAAGGGACCGTGGATTCTCAACCTCATCCCTCTGTAGATCAGAAATCAACTTCGAAACCAGGCAGCAATGAGGAGACTCCGTCAGTCCAGCCACAACCACAACCGGTCGAAGTCCCATCATCCTGATTGACTCTGATCCCTGTTACATTTTGATCTTTCTTGATTCAAGTCATCGGGCTGGCCCGATGCAAAGCCCGTGAGACCATAGGATGGCGTTGAAGGTGTAATTCGTTTGTTATTTCTCATCTTATCAAGGGTCTTTGTTTCGTTCCACTATGCTATGAGCTACTGCGATAGTATGGCCTTTGCTTTCATGGAGTTGTTTGAATATGGCCATGCGCTAAGGCCGATCTGTACAGAGTCGGGATACTCCTTCAGTGGCATGACATGGCCTATCTAGGAATGCAATTAAACCGATGCCTACAAAAAAAAATATAGTCAATCTCGAGAATACATAAATAGGCAGATATCAATTGATATCAAACATAATTCGCAGAGAACCAGTGGCGCAGTCCAAAATGTACATGATACTATGTATTATATACCGCACTCGACAAGGGATGAACTTGCTTAGGCGTCGCCAAGACTGACAGGCGCCAACTTTCCCCCCCATCCAAACGTCATTGCAACTCCACGTGCGAACTCCCAACTTCTTTCTTTTCATCATCTTTTTTGATTTTGATCTGATATCCATTGACATCTTCGTGGCTGTCAGGACCTGGGATTTGTCGCGAAGCCACGACCTCCCCTTTTCCAGGTTGCCCTCCCTTCCCCTGAGCTTGTTCCGCAGTGCTTCGTGGTCAAGATGAGTCGGTACGCGGAACCCCAATTCACTTTGCTCAAGCAAGCACACGACTAACAATAGCTATTTAGAACGGAGGCCGATCTGGCCATCAATATCCGCAAGGCTACAAGTATTGGTAAGTGCATGACTGGGAATCTTATGGCGATGTGCTGCCCAAGGCTAACCATTGAATACGTATAGAGGAAACCGCCCCTAAACGTACGTCCCTGATTGCGCTCTCACTGCGCTACCCCGGCGAAAAACAAATCCCTCTACGTGCTTCGACATCGAGTTCATATCCCTAACACCCTTCACTATTGCAGGAAAACATGTGCGAAGCTGCATTGTCTACACGTGGGACCATAAGTCGTCGGCGGCGTTCTGGGCCGGCATGAAAGTGTATGTGTCTCGAAGGCGCGGCGATATAGCTTAAGGGGAGAAATGGACTGACTAGGAATCGCCAATTGCAGGCAGCCCGTTCTTGCCGACGAGGTCCAGACATTCAAGGCTCTTATCACGATACACAAGGTCCTCCAGGAAGGTCACCCTATCGTCGTGCGCGAGGCGCAGCAGCACGCCAATTGGGTTGATAGTTTGATGCGAGGAGTCGGTGGTGATGGTGTTCGAGGTACGAAGAGCTCAGCATAATTGGTCCTTGAATGGAAGGCAGATGTTCTTACATGGAACACGCGCTAATATGGTCATTGCTTGCTAGGATACGCCCCGCTTATTCGTGAATACGTCTTTTACCTCGAATCGAAGTTGAACTTTCACCGCAACCATCCTGAATTCAACGGCATGTTCTCTGTAGTCCCCTTTATCGAATGTCGGGCTGTGTGTTAATTCTAGCAGGGTTGTTCGAGTATGAGGAATATATCAGTTTGAAAACAATCAATGATCCTAATGAAGGGTGCGCATACGCCTCTCTTTGCTGAATTCTTTTGGCTTGATTGCTGACATTACTATAGTTATGAGACTATTACCGATCTCATGACCCTGCAGGACCAGATCGACGGTTTCCAGAAGCTGATCTTCTCTCATTTCCAATCCGGTACGCACAATGAGTGCCGTATTTCTGCCTTGGTGCCACTTGTGCAGGAGAGTTACGGTATTTACAAGTTCATTACTAGCATGTTGCGCGCAATGCACACAAGTATGTCCTCTATTTCTATCTCTTTGAAACCGTTGTCGCAGAATTGCTAACCTATTCAAGCTACTGGTGATGACGAAGCCCTTGAACCCCTTCGAGGCCGTTACGATGCTCAACATCACCGCCTTGTCCGATTCTATTATGAGTGCTCGAACCTTCGTTACCTGACCAGTTTGATTACCATCCCCAAACTGCCGCAGGATCCTCCAAGTCTTTTGGGCGAAGATGATGAGCGACCAGCCCTACCAAGACGGCCAGCTAAGGAAGTGGAGGCCCAGCCTTCTCCCCCGCCCAAGGTGGCTGCAGAGCCAGAGCCTATAAGTGACTTTTGGACTACCGAGGCCAAGCGCCAGCAAGAAGAGTATGAAGCCGAGCAAGCTCGGCTGGCGCAGCAGTGGGAGGATCAGCAGCGACAGCAGCTTCTTCAGCAACAACAAGCGCAGCGTGACTTTGAAGAACAGCAGCGCTTGCAAGCTGAGCAGCAACGCCTGGCTCAGGAACAGCTACTTCGCGATCAGTACCAAACACATACACAGGGTCGATTGGCTGAGCTGGAACAAGAGAACTTGAACGCGCGTGCCCAGTACGAGCGGGATCAGCTCATGCTGCAGCAGTATGACCGACGTGTCAAGGATCTGGAGGAGCAAATGAACCAGCTGAATTCGAACATCAACTTGCAGAACTCGTCCAAAGATGAGCAGATCCGTGCTCTGCAGGAGCAAGTCAACACTTGGCGATCCAAGTACGAGGCCCTTGCCAAGTTGTACTCACAGCTTCGCCAAGAGCATCTCGACCTCTTGACCACCACCAAGAGCCTGAAGATCAAGGCCGCATCCGCACAAGAGGCGATTGATCGCCGCGAGAAGCTGGAACGTGAGCTCAAGACTAAGAACCTGGAATTGGCCGATATGATCCGGGAGCGTGATCGTGCCTTGCACGATAAGGACCGTGTCTCTGGCACGAACAAGGATGAGCTTGAGAAGATCAAGCGTGAGCTTCGCATGGCTATTGATCGTGCTGAAAATGCGGAGCGGTCCAAGGGCACTGAGATCTCATCCATGCTGGCCAAGTACAACCGCGAGATGGCTGACCTGGAGGAGGCTCTACGGGTAAGACAGAACCGCCGTCCTTGTGCTCAGTTGGTTTCTCTTGAATTAACATTATGTAGAACAAGAACCGGGCTTTGGAAGATGTGCAGAACCGCACTTCAGAGCGCTCTGGCGACCATGATCTTGCTCTCCGCGAGAAGGATGAGGAAATCGAAGTGTATAAGTCTGGCATGGAGCAGGCTCTTATGGAATTGGAGGAGTTGAAGCTTGTTAGTTCCCTCACTCATGAAATTGTGTCCCTGGCAATATTTTCTAATGATTCCATTTCAGAACCAAGGCGATGCGGACCATGCACTTGACAGCCAGATCGATACAGTTCTCCACGGAACAGTGGCCAAGATCAACGATATTATCGACTCTGTGCTGCAGGCTGGTGTGCAGCGCGTGGACGACGCGATGTATGAGCTGGACTCGTCCATGCAAGCCGGTAACCAGAATGCTTCGCCTCCATATGTCCTGTCACAAATCGAAAAGGCCGCGGCATCCGCCACCGAGTTCTCGACGGCCTTCAACAATTTCATCGCCGATGGACCCAACAGTCCCCACGCCGAGATCATACGCACAGTTTCAGTCTTCTCGGGTTCAATTGCCGATACATTGAGCAACACCAAGGGTCTGTCTCGCTTCGCCAATGACGACAAGAGCTCGGATCAACTGTTCGGTGCAGCTCGTAAATCTGCACAGGCTACTGTGCGTTTCTTCCGTGGTCTACAATCCTTCCGCCTCGAGGGCATGGAAGCTGAGCACAAGACCGACGTTGTCATCAACAACAACCTCGAAGTGCAACGAGACCTTCAATCACTGTCGAAGTTGGTTGAGTCTTTCACGCCAAAGAGCAGTAAGATCACTACCAACGGTGATCTCGGCGACCTCGTCGACTCCGAACTTACCAAGGCAGCCGATGCAATTGATGCCGCAGCTCAACGCCTTGCTAAACTCAAGAACAAGCCGCGCGATGGTTACTCAACCTACGAACTACGCATCAACGATTCAATCCTAGCCGCCGCTATCGCTGTGACCACTGCAATCGCCGAACTAATCAAGGCGGCCACAGCCTCACAGCAAGAAATCGTTCGCGAAGGCCGAGGAAGTTCCTCCCGCACAGCATTCTATAAGAAAAACAACCGCTGGACTGAAGGTTTGATCTCCGCAGCTAAGGCCGTGGCCGGTTCAACGAATACATTAATTGAGACTGCCGATGGTGTTATTTCCGGCCGTAACTCTCCAGAACAACTCATCGTCGCATCTAACGATGTAGCCGCCAGCACCGCCCAACTCGTCGCCGCCAGTCGAGTCAAGGCTACTTTCATGAGTAAGTCTCAAGATCGTCTGGAGGGAGCTAGCAAGGCTGTTGGCGCTGCATGCCGTGCTCTTGTCCGTCAAGTACAAGATATCATTAAGGAGAAGCATAGCGGTGACAATGAGGCGGAGGACTATGCTGCCCTGAGTTCGCATGAGTTCAAGGTTCGAGAGATGGAGCAACAGGTTGAGATTCTTCAATTGGAGAATGGTCTTGCTCGTGCTCGTCAACGTCTTGGTGAAATGCGTAAGATTTCTTACCAGGAGGAGTAACCCCCACCCCTTTTCTGGAAAGGAAAGGAAAAGAAAGCATTGAATTTTCAACTTGGTTTTCTTTTTTCTCAATTGTATATCTGGGATTCGGAATTGAGCGATTGGATTTTGTTTTTCCTTGATCTATTCCTCCCCCCTTTTTGCAAATTTCGCACGTCCCTCCCTGTCTTTAGCTCTGGTAAATCAGAAATCAGCGAATGTATCATTTCACTTAGATTTCTTCAGTGTCCATGCTAGACCTAGGTAGTAGCTTGATAGTGATGATGCAGGGTATTCCACGTGATATCTAGGCTACAGTACTACTAATAGTGCACCTAATTACTAGGAAAGAGCGCAGAAGTTCAACCTGATCTATGTATAATCTAAATTATCGCCCAAAAAGCCAAGAGCCGATATACGAACTCATGCTGAAGACTGAACAGGACAGGAATGGAAACAAAGTGGTATTGAGATTGGTACAGGGTATGGAGAAGCAATTCAAAACAATAAGGAATTACTCGCTAAGGTTGGCTCAGGGGTGGAAAGGGAAAAAAAAGTAACAAAACGCAGAACGAAAAAAGAAAAAGAAAAACAGAAAGGAGAAGACAAAGTAGGAAAAATTCTTTGGTTTGTAGGATGTCGTATCCGATTAGGGGGGGAAACCACCCAGGATTCTGGTTTCGTGGCATGCAAGATGTAGTGAGTGTGGTTGTGTTTATGCGAAGGAGTGGGATAGAACAAGTATAAGAAATTTGAAAAAAGAAATGACATGAAAAGAGATTTGGTCTGTCGATTTGACCTGGATGAAGTTGGTGAATTATTGATTGGATGGAGAGAGACTTAGGGATATCCTTGTAATAGATGGAAGTCCCTTGTCTTTCTTCCAATGAAAGATTGTGAGGGTGGGATGTTGATTTCCCGGTTTGAATGTGGCATAGGGATGACAGCTGCAAGGGTGAATGAATCCCTGCAATCTGGACTGGATGATGATGAAGACGAGGCGCTCAAATAAGACAATATACACACGTCACTCGTAAACATCTTGCGAGAATGGTTTGCAGGCGAGTATAGCAAGGAAGGGCGATTGATGCAGGCGAATAAAAGAGACGAACAAAATGATAAGCGGCGGTTGAATGCGAGAAAGTCAACAAGCATCGGTCTTAAGCAAAGCGTGAGGGTCAAGAAAAAGGTGTGGATATCTTGCTGATGATAAAAAGAACAAAAATCAAAACCAGTATGGCCCGTGAAGGATGATCCTTTGTGTGTGGGATTCCCTCAGGACAGGCAATCACCATTACACGCGTGGGCTGGCCAAATGCTGATCTGCTCGATCAACCCCCTTGCCTTTTCCAGGTGACAGTGGAGGTCCATCACGAGGAACTGGAGGAAGATCTTTGTCGGTGACCGGAGCTCCATTCCGGCTATGCGAGCTATGTCCACCCACGCTACTTGCCTCACCTGCTTCATCCACAATGGGGAGAGTCGAGGTCGGACCTGGGCCCGCTGCATCGGCAGGATCCCAGACGGTAGCGAGCGTTCGAGGATGCGTCACTGAGACATCCTTCGCGGCCTCCTTCTCTGCGGCGTGCATCTGTCGTTCGACGGATGATGAACGAGAAGTCCTCTTTTCGCCAGATTGCCGCGTGCCCTGTGATGCACGGGATTCGCGTCGTCGCTGGGCTTCTTCCTTGGACATTGTGATACCCTTGACGAAGCTAACGAAACGATCCCCGTAACCTTCAGGTGGAATTGGAGAGATTTGAGTCCGGTCATTCGAGAGGCCCTTGAAGAAGTTCTCGATTTTCTTAACCATTCCGTAATGGGTGAGACAATCGATGATTCCCAAGTAATAGATTTCTTCCCCGGGTGTACCATCCTCATGAGTTGCTCGGAAGCCTCCGTCATCCGCGTAGAAGATGTGGTATTTGCGTTCATCCAGAATCTCGTCCGGCATCTTGGCTGCTGCCTTGTCCAGTGGCACGGGTCGCTCGCGATTGATCAACATGCGAAGTTCTCGGGCCTTGCGTTCATTTTCCAGTTTCGACGGGGTTCGCATCAGGACATTTGGGTTCGTTTCGGCTTCTTGATCGCCCCCGGGTTGGAAGACCTGCAGAGTTTTGTCTCTTAATTTCTCCTCATTGCCCCGTTCAGCATCATGTATTCCGACCAGCAGAGAATAATCCATGATTTTGAGCTTTTTGAGTAGCTCAACATCTCGTTTCAATTGTTCCACGAAAAAGCCTCGCTTTTCAGGTCCACACTGTAAATGACGATTTCGTCGAACCCAGTTGAGATCCTTCATAGTTGCTCTCGGGTTTCTTTCGAGATCAGACTCTTGAAGGTCTCGGCCAATGGTTGAACCCTTCAGATCGAATGTTTGGTGGATATCTCGATGCGGCGGGAAAAGGTTGTTCATCACAACGAAATGGATCTTGCGACCATACGCCATCTTCACGCGGTGCAGTCCGTAGAATTGGGAAATTAAAGTATTGGGATTGTTCTCCACGTGTCGATAGTACTCGGGCAAAATTTTGCGAAGCAGCTTATGCTCCGCATGGTGGATAGTCTTGATGATGTATTTGTAGTCGCGCGAAAAGTAGAAGAAGCTACCACTCTTGCCTGGGGAGCCCAGCTCAGACAAAATGTACTTGCTGGTAAGGGACATCAGGTAATCGGCGGGATCGAGGCGGAATTTCGCACGGAGATGGCGGAATACCCAGGGGGCATAGTCTTTGAACTTGAAGTCGTACTTTGCTGAGGGTATCAATTCGTTTCCAGTACTATTCAGGAAGGTGAAAAAAAAAGGTTAGATATTTGCTGCCTCATTCACAGGTAAAGGGGGAGACAAACATATCGAAAGAGAATTTGTGTTTGGCTTCAAAATCGGCCGGTGTCAATTCCCGGTCCATCTTCGCATTGATGCGTGAGACCGTAAATCGGATTCCAGTCAACATGTTGTATGCCGTGACATAGTTGACATGATTTTGATCGACCTTGGTTCCCACAATGACGCGCTCGTCGTCGTCGTCCTCACGCCGCCGTCGCGACGCTCGTCTTTGTTTGATGGCCTCCGCGAAACGCGCCGCATCCTCATCCGTTTGGGCCTCATCCAGGTTTCCATCAGACTGCGTTGTCTTTGTTGCGCGTCGCATCAGACTGAAGGATGTCCGGCGCGGGTTAGCGCTGGTGGGCGATAATCGACCGCTGGCGTATGCAGTATCTTCGCTGATATCGCGGCTATTCCGTCGAACACTAGGGGCCCGCGGAACTTGTAAGGAGTGTCGATGGCGGATACTAGGGGGTTGGGACTCTTGAATTGAATTGGTATCATTTATGGAGGGCGCGGGCGGGGATGAGTATCGATGCTGGCTGGGTCTCGGGGCTAATCGATCAGGGTCGGGAGAGTTGCGACCCGCATCTTCGGAATGGGGGACTTGTAATGAGGAGTTGGATGGGCTTGCAGCTCGATCCGATACCGAGCGCTCATCAACCGAAGGACGAGGAGGATGGTCGCCATTGACCATCGACTTCCCCTGGGCGGGCCGGGTATTGAAGGAGTTCATGCCGTTGACCTGTTGAGGTGAAACAGGGAATGGAAGAGAGCCTGCCACAGGAGCACCGTCCGAGGGTTTCCGATCCAGCATGGCTGATGGACGGGTGATATCTCGGGGGTCCCGGGGGTCTCTGGGGTCTCTAGCGGAGCCATTGCCGATGGACTGCATGCTGCCGTCTTTGGAGAGCGGCAATTCGCGCGTGTACGAGCTGACGCTCGAGCGGGGGCCATTCAGGGAGTATGCGCTGCCGTTCTTCAAATCGCTGAACAATTGGCGGTCATTCTGAGGGGACTCGTGGTTTGAATCGCCGTTGGGCCAGTTGGTCCACAGGAAAGTATTACCGACCGAACTTTTGTCGTGCGACTTTCGATGAGGGGATTCAAAAGAACGGGGATGAGTAGCGGTGGTGGTAGTCGCAGTAGTGGATGGGTAAGTGTCAGAGGAGAAAGACGGCATGGTTGCCTTTCGATTCCCAGGGAAACGGGGTGACGTGAAGTCTGCGTGGGCCGGCAACCCGAAGTGACGGCAAAGACCCTTATTGGAAAGGGTTTCAGGAGAGTTATGAACCGGACCGTGTTCCAGCGGAGAAGAACGAGGGGAGTAACAAATATTGGGCACAACTAGCGATCGGAGATGGGCGAGGAGGTCTCAAGCCGGGGGGAGTGCGGCTAGGGCGAGAGGATAAGATTTCAGCGCAGGAGCATGTTCGGTAGAGAATGAGGGAGGAAGGAGAAGGAGGTGGAGGATGTAGATTTAGTGATAAGTAGGAATGAGACAGAGTGATGGGTGAGTGTATAGAGTAGAATGGAACTGGGAGTTTGAGAGTCGTTGAAGGGTGGGGAGAATCGAGGAAGTTTGGATGTTGTCGGGGGGGGGAGAAAAGCAAAAAGGGTGCGTGTCGTAATTTGATCCACTAGTTATACTATGTACAAGCATACAGTATACATCAGTATCACTAGATATAATTGATAGATTAGAGTAGATTAAGTAAAGAATATAATTTATATATATTATTAATACTATTATCTTAATACTAATCATTATATTAAATGAATAGAATAGAATAATAATTGTATTCTCTTTATCACAGTGACCCCTCCCAGTTATGCAAGGAGCATAAAGTGACGTCGCACAGTCAGTTCAGGATATTCCAGGTATTTCAAGCGTTAAGTGCAGATTTACCTTAATATATACTTTGAGGGCTAAATACTATAGACTTGAATTTACTATATACTAGTAAATATAGATATTAGTATACAGTATTTTCATAAATTAAATCCTGTACAGCAACATACGTCTCGTATCCACGGATGTCCCTGAACCAGCCCGAGTCTGCGCCTGGTAGACTCATCTACTACTTCCAGGTTTACTGATAATCTATATACTCTTGAATCCATTCGTTATAACTACTAGAATATACTTGAATAATACTATAATAAATATTATTACTCCCACAAGTACAGTAACTACACTGTCACTAGCACGTACATAAACAAACAGTTCCAAAAATAGCCGCTCCACTATAATCTCCGATTTCGATCGTACTACTACAATAATACATAGTATAGAATAGAATACAATGATTAGTGCATACTAGAATGGAAATACTCTTAACCCATTTCTCATGTTCTATCAATAGGAGTTGTATCTGGAATCCGTCTCCTAGAAACCGGCAATCCTACTAGTCTAGTCTAGTCTCCGGACGCTGTGACTTAGTACGGGCTAGTATAATTTGGCCAAGACTGTGGCAAAGGAGTGTTTACTGTTGATTACTACTGCCAAATCTGAAACTAGTTATTTTATTAATCTAGCCTATTCCATTTGTTTCCCCTATCTCGACGGTGTCCCCATAGCAGCTCTATACAGACAGTAATACTAGCTGACAATGCCTTACGAGTACAAGAGATAGTGATCGAATTGATCGAATGATCGTTACAAAAGCACAAACTGAAATCGAGAAGATTCATTGACTAATCTCCAAGGAAACAATGAAACAAGGAAAAAACCAGACAATTTCCCCGTTGAAAACCCACCGCAGGACGCCGTTCCTTCAACGCGAATGAAAGGAAGATTTCAAAAAGCAAAACAGAGCCATCATCACGAAGATATCCCAGAAAAAAAAAATTGAAAAGAACAATCACAAAAGAGAACCATCAGAGCCACCAGTTCAGCCGGGTGAGCAAATAAGAAATGGGGTAAAAACCAAGACCTGAAGAAATTACAACGGAAGAAAGACGCAAATCACCAAGACACCTCCCGAGAGAGCGCACGTAAATAAGAATTCGGGAGGTCGCCATCAGACCAAAAGGAAAACGAGAGGTATGCTTATAGCCTCTATTTCTTGGTAGTCGCCTTCTTGGCCTTGGCTGGCTGAGCAGTCGTCTTAGTGACGCGACCAGACTTGGTCTGTCCGATAACCTTGGGTTGCTCAACAATGGCGGGGGCCTGTTTTCATCGTTAGTCAATTGGTTGCTAGTGGCAGGTTGATGACCAAAGTGGGTACGTGAGTGATGATCAACATACAGCAGTAGTGGTCTTGCGGGCCTTGCCAGAGTTGGCCTTGGGACGGCCGGCGGTCTTCTTAGCAGTGGTGGTCTTCTTGGTGGCAGCAGCCTTAGGGCCAGTCTTAGCAGTGGCGGTCTTCTTAGGGGCAGCCTTCTTAGTGGCGGTAGCCTTGGTGGCAGTTTTCTATGAGGATGTGAGTTAAGCGCCAACGAGCATTATTTGGGATAGTAAATTTACCTTGGTTGTGGTCTTGGTAGTGGCCTTGGTGGCAGTCTTAGCAGCGGGCTTAGCAGCGGGCTTGGGTGCAGGTTCCTTCTTTGCCAGCTTCAGAGGACCAGAGGGACCTAGGACATGATGTTAATGAGATGCGTTTTAAGATGCGGCGACAGCATGATAGTGACAGCCACAGAGTTCCCCAATGCATAAATATACAAAATAGTATATTTTCAATACTGTGGAGTACACCGAAAGCTGGATAGAGGAAGAAGGGAAAAAAAAAAAAAACATTCAGCGGGAAAAGGTTGGACTTACCCTTGGGTTGAGTGAACTCGCCCTTCTCAACACCAGCCTTGATGGCCTTGTTGAACTGAGCATCAAAAGTGGCCTGGGAAGCAACATTGATCTTGTTGTTGGCAGAAACATATTTCTTGATGGCCTGACGGCTAAAAAATAGAAAAGAAAAATAGAATTAGTGACATGTTGTAAGGAAGAAGGGAAATCGACGCGCGCGCAGCCCACGAGAATTCACCTCGGGCGCGACGACGACAATGAGAAAATGCGCCAGCCACATACCTGCTACCATTGCGCTCTTTCAGCTATAGACATAAAAATGAGTCAGCAAATAATTATTAGAAAGAGTAGTCCTCCATCTTTTCTGTGGTGGCTGTTTGTGGCGACATGACCGAACGTGTCACGGTCGGGCGCGCGACCCGAATCCCACAACACGGCGGATGTCGACGGTGATCTACTCACGTTGACAATAGCATCCTTGATCATATCTATATTAATGGAATCAGCAGACATTCGCGACGCGAGCGATACCCAAATCGCGTTTATGCGATGGGGTGGTGGTTCAAGATCAGGGAAAACATACCACGGTAGGAGGCGTGGGCAGGAGTAGCCTTCTTGGACGCGCCGGTTGCTTTCTTGGGAGGCATATTGAGATGGAGTGGGATGATTTCTGAATCGATGTAGAGAGAAGAGATGAAAGGATGAGATTCAAGAGTACTTGAATATAAAAAAAATTAGTACAAGAGTAGTTTATCGAAGAGTGGAGGAGAGAAAGTAGAAAGGAAAGAAGAAGCAACGGGAAGGGGGAAAAGACCGCGGGGCATCGGTGATTTATAGCCACTCCAACTCTGTTGGCGCCCCAAGATCACCCTGCTACTTTCTCCTCTTTTTTTCTTATTTTATTCTTGATTATTCTCTATTACTCTAATTCTTTTATTTTCTCTTCTCTTTAGATTTATGTTTTTATTCACACTCTCTTCTTTTAATTTTCTCTTTCTATCTGTTCTTTGCACTTCAACTTGCGGTATTTCCTCGCATTCGACTGCAAGTCAGGAATGGTTGGCCGCGAGCATTCCCCGGATTGGGCAGATCAGAGAGGAGACACACCCTGGACACGTCTTGTGCATCTCTAGAATTCAGACATAAATCACTTAGATGTCTATAGAATATCATACAGTCCTCTGAGGATTGTCCAATGTACTCATAGTATCACGTTTCTATCAGAAATCGCGCAATATCTGGCAATCAATATCTCCCTCTCTATATATCCCTCTCCTTACCATCCCTCGGGGTAGGTCTACATAGTACACTTTGGGATCGCCCACTTGGACGATTCTGGCATGGACACATTCCAGAAGTGATCATCCCCTTCCACGATTGGCTGTGACTTGCTCTGTTCTCGGTGGGTGGCTGGGGGGAATCCAGATCTTCAACGCGTGTGTAGAAGAGTATACCCTGGTGTAGAGAGAAGAGTAAACCTGGTACCAGATTTCTGTGTTGGTAGCCCTACCAATGAACTCTTTTATGGATTATATCTGATATAGAGTATGATTATATGGTTATACTTCGGAGACGCACCGTACATGCGATGAGCAAAGCTCTCCTTGCGTGAATCCTCAGGACCTGCGTCGGCCATCACGAGGCCTTTTCCCCGCCCGTTCTTGTTCCACGGTCCGCGCTCTGCACTCGATGATGTCGTCGACTTGTGCTGAGTTTGTAGCAGAAATATTTATGTGTGGGAGTGTGGGATGTATGTACTGCTGAGTGGGAATGAGTATCAGTTTATACTTCGGAAGCCCTAATTGGTTTCCGTCGCGCTATCCGTGATCGTCGACGCGTTTATGCTCTGTCTTGCTCGTATGTATCATCTTACAACTTGTAGTGGTTATTTCTGGATAAAGGTGTTAGATCAGTAACAATAGTAATACATAGTAGAAATGGTTTTTTTTTTCCCATTTCCCTCGTTATTTCTTAGTTTAATAGTATGGATTTCTACTGCCAGTGAATGTGAAGATGGTGTGGGTATGCTCAATGCTGATGGTGGATATATATATCTTCCAAACTGGGGCCTCCCGAGGTCATGGATCATCACACTTACAAACTCGAAAAGCTGGATACCTATATATGTGTAAAATATCTATAGACCAATCAAACCATCAGCTGGAAGCATTGAAAACAGAGGTTTTCCCTTCTTTTCATCAATTAAAGGTCCAATGTAACGATCCCCACTATTATTACTCTCTTGATGCTGAACCGCATTCATCCAACACAGGGCTGAAGGATATTATCTACTAGATAACTACTCTGTCCACACAACACCTAAAAATGAATCATACCAAAATCAATAAAAGAGACAATAGTATCCTGACTCTAGCATAAATTATCTACTCAGAACTATCATGTAACTAGTATTCCAATGAACATTACCAAGGTTGGTTGCTGCCCAGCCGGCGCTGCATCAAGGTGAATGAACACCTGCATGATTCTATCCAACCAGATGGATATACGGGAATCTAACTAAATGAAGGTTACCATATTCCCTTTCTTAATCAAGTGACAAACCTTTACCTGGATCATTCCCTGATTGCGTTCGAGATCAGATCACGCGCCAGAGTATATCGATTGGTAGATCACGGTCCACCTCGCTTATCCTGGACGAAGAACAGGGAAATCAGGAATGAAAATAGTCAATACTCACCCACCAACAGAACATTTTTCAAGGTTTAATATAGTAGAATTGTAGATATGATACGATTGATTTATTCTATAGACCTTTTGAATGTTTATTTGTAATGTTGCGGTCAGGATCACGGATTTGGTGGTTTTATACAGTCTACTCCGTATCCTCTCCTAAATCTGTATCTTCTGATCCTGTACTCCCAGGGGCCTCAGACGATTAATGAGTAGGCGAAATGAAGAAACAAGGTTGACATGATGCTTGTAGAGAGGTCATTTCACTTCGCTAGTATGATATGCTGGTTTTCACCTTCATGGCTGGTGGGAAGAAAGTAACCCCTCACCTGGCAATCGAGTTTGGCAATATGATGCTGTTTGGTAAAGATAAAGTGCAATAAAACAATAGATAGACCAAGAGACGCCGACGCCTAGTTTTAAACAGAAAAAAAAAAAAAGAGAAGAAACAAGGAGAAAAATCATGTCAGTTTTATGGCGTTACCCGAACAACAGCCATGACTGATCGGAACTAGCCCGCACCACGAGGTTTCGCCTTCGCATCTTTCTTCGCTTTAGCATCGTCCTTCTTGCGCTTCTTTTGCTGCTGGAGTTTCTCATCATGCTTGCGTTTCATACTGGCTTTCTCGTCCTCTGTGCGCGCGACAGGCTTGAAGAATCCCTCCAATCGAGACTGTTGAGCACTTTTGAGATTCTTCGTTAGACGAGCCGCACCATTGCGTACGCGATCCTCGTTAAATCCCTTGTCTGTGACCAGAAACTCGATCAATCCGTCCACATTTGGCGCTTCCCACTTAAAGTCGCAGTCTGGGTGATCCGCGTCATGGACATCTGGCTTGATAAAAAGGTCTCGCGCATCTTGGTACGGCCAGCTCTCAGGAACCACGTATTTCTTCTTTGGGTCATTTTGCATGTACTCGAGAACCTTCTCTAAAGTCTTATGTTCCTTGATTAGAGCGAGGGCTGTGCTGGGTCCGACCTTGGGAATGGGCTCAAGATAATCGCATCCGAGAAGAATGCAGAGATCGATGAACTGTAGGGTTGATTCATCGTGTAAGCAAGTAATCTTAATAATCGCGATTATGAGAAGTAAAAAATAGTACTCACCTGATCACGCTCCATATTAAGACCCTCCAAAGCCCGAGCTAGGTGGATCTCTTGAATCGGCTCCTTCCGCTGCTCACTGAAAGTCAAGTGGCGCAGGAGAATAGGCGACTCGAAACACAGCGTATCCATATCCTCCGAAGCAGCCGCATAAACCTTTCCAGCACGCGCCAGGACCGCGCATTGAGCCTCAGCCTCGGTGGGCGCATCGATATACGGAACGCCCATCAGCGTCAAGAGCTTCTTACACTCGGCATTGTGTTCACGGGTGACTCGCACTGTTCGTCGCGAGAACTTCTCGATATCCTCAGCGGTACCGGTCTCCTTGGCTTCCTCGTGCGCCTCAGTTGCCTCAGCCTTGCGCGCACCACGCTTGGCCAGCTCGCCCGACTTTAGCTTTGGCGGGGCTCCATCGAAGACGTAAAGAGGTTTGATACCGTTATCGACCATTCGGAGAGTTCGGTAAAACATGCCCATCAAGTGGGAGGTCGTCTCGCCGGATTCGCTCATTAATTGTTGACCTTCTGACCGCACTGCGATGAGGAAACTGTAGATACTCATCGATCTGCGTTATGTTAGTCGGGGTTTGCTCATGTATTTGCCATGATGGAGGCTAGACGCACGCATCCTGCAATAAGCAAATAAATCATTAGCAAATGTTGTCTCCCATAAATAGAGAAGGGTGCGGCCATACAATTGCGACCTTGCGGCCGAAGTGGTTTTTGATCTCGCCCGTCTTGATAGCATCGGGGGCATTCTCCGAAATTACCTGGTATAGATCTGGGCGTTGAACGAGTCAGTAGATCCCCAATAATAGTCTGAGATGCCATCAACTCACGCTTAATACCCATATTGACGTGAGCCTTTCAGTACCCTCGCTACAAGGTTGGCTGTGGAAATGTCAAGAATCGCTTTTTGACCGCGTAGAACAAACGCGACGCGCCGATGCGCGCATGATGAGCGCAGATTAAACCCAATTAGGAATCATCCACGTGACCGGCGACAACGGGGCCGGTCCAGGCCCTATACTGCCTCAGGCAGCGATATCGGTCGATTACCGGAGTCGCAACCCCGCCTTTTCTCTCCCCGGAGTTTGCTCTTACTTTTATTTTTATTTTGCGAACATGAGTTCGATTCCTCAGAATGAAGCGGAATCGAATTCATTTTGAGGGCAATGGCGATGCCTCGTCTGCTTCTCCGCAAGGAGCTTTCACGCCGGAGGACCACTCGCGGCAGTCGCAACATGTCCCGAAGATCTCGCGGAGGATACGTGCATGCACTGAATGTAAGCGACACAAGGTCCGATGTGACATGAAGACAGGTGAGTCGAGCTGCTCGCGATGCCGACGTATGGGGCTGGAGTGTATTGTCAACAAAAGCCTCCAAACATTGCTAGAGGATGAAGCGGAGTGAGTCAACCCTTCCCCGCAGCTTGTTTATATTTGTCTTGTACTTGTAAAGCTAATCGCAAATTGCTATTCAGGTGGAAGACTATGATCGAGCTCGCAATGACGGACCTGCTTAGGAAGTCACAGCTACCGGAACTATCATATTACCAAGCAGGTGGGGGATCAATCGAGACGCCGTCGAAGAAACGAAGTCGGAAAGAGTCGACCGTATCTGTAGATGATGTGGGTTACGCATATGGACATCACAAGTCTGCTTCAGCAGATACACCTGTTGGTGGAGCTACAGGCTCGAGCTCATCTACATATACATTCCCCACGCAGCAACAATCACAGTACTCGATAGACCGCGAGGAGACCGGAGCTACTTCACTAGTGACTGCGCCAATGGGAAGCTTGTACGAGGTGACGCAGCTGAGTGAGAACCGCGAGAGCTCTCCCACACAGAGTTTTCCATCGGACCAGGCGCTTGTGACTGATTTCATTTCACGTGGCGTGGTGGATTTACAAGAAGCAGAGGAGCTCTTCTATCATTTCGACCAGGTTCTCAATCGCTACCTCTGGGATGGTGCGTTGCTTCCGCATAAAGATCTAGCATCAGTGAGAAGATCCTCATCCTTGATGTCTGCTGCGATTCTCGCCGTGACCGCACTTCATATGCCGACCAAGGAACGCACATTTGATACATGCTATACCGAGTTTGCAAAATTAGCGTCCGAATCAATGCTCGGGCATCATCATACTATGGATGATGTGCGAGCCTTGTGTATCGGCGCTTTCTGGCTTGCGGATGTGAGCTGGAAGTTGTCCGGATACGCCGTTCGCATCGCGACAGAGCGCAATCTGCATCAATTTTATCGCAAAGCCGTACAGGGCTCACCAGAGCATAAAGAGCAGGCCAGGCTCTGGTATCTCCTCTACGTATGACTTGAACCCCCCTAGGACATATCAAGAAGCGAGACTAATCGTTCAAAGACTTTAGAGCATCACTTTTCTATCGCATATGGTCGACCGCCGATCATCCACGAAGATCCAGCAATCACTCAACACAACACCTTTACACAGACACCATCCATTACGCAAGGTGATTTACGATTACACAGCCAGGTAGACTTGTTTATAATTCTTACACGTATATATTTTGCCTTCGGGCCTGATGTCGATCTTGAGGTAGCTGAGAGCGACTTCCCCAAGATCGACCAGTATGATGCAGATTTGGGCCATTGGAAATCGGCATGGCTACCTCGTCTTGGTAGGTCAACATATTATCCTACTTGAAATCTTTCACTGACACTATCTCTCTCTTTTTTTTTTAGCTGGGAGCCGCCATGTTGGTGCATATCCTTATAAAGCTGTGTATATGCATTATCATTTTTCTCGACTGCAGCTCAATTCCGTTGCATTGCGCACATATCATTCTTCCACGTCTTCAAGAAGCATGTCTCCCGAACGTCGAAAAAGGGCCAACATCGCCATCGAATCGGCTATTGCCACCCTCCAGGTTGTTCTGGAAGAAAGAGACATCCAACGAGCGCTGGTCGGCGTACCTCTCTATCTCCACAGCATGATTACCTTTGCGGCGGTTTTCTTATTGAAGATTGCAGCCAAGACGTGCTCAAATGGATCAAATGCGCAAAGTAACTCGATTGCCTCGGCAAGCTTGCTCGTTGATATTGGATATGTGCGGATCTTGGTCGGACAAATCGTCGAAATGATGGTATCATGCAGCCAGCGAGCCAGCGAGCGCCATCTCAGTCACCACATTGCCCGTGGTCTACGCAAAATGCTCACAGGATTAGAAGAATGGGAGAAGCGAAACGGCGGCCCATCTTCAATGGGCCCTACGCCTCATGAAACACCTTCTCTTTTTAAGCCTGTGATCATTCCTGGAGCCCAGATCTTAGGTGAACGAGATACAATACTTAATCATCCACCACCATTATTGGGTGTGGCACCACTGTCAGCTGAGCGCAGCAACGGGTTCGAACCGACAGCTGCTGGAAAACCCGAGCCAGGACTCTCAGAAGGTTCGATGGACCCCATGATGGCAGACCTGTGGGGATTTGATGAGGATTACTTCCCTACGGGGGTATTTGATTTCCTACAGAGTCAGATGCCCGCATAGACCCTCGCGTGTCTGCATATGTGAATAATCCTGGACTCCTGTCCCTTGTACATAATAATCATTATATAAGTCGGACAACTGTGATTGTCGCAAGCAGACAAATAATACCATTGGAATGGACGAGTATACTCTTCACCAATAAAAAATGAAGTCAGAATCAAAACTAGAGTATCTATTATACATAATTGTATTATCGTAGATGGTGACATTTGATTATCGGTAATTCGTATGAAGAACGCCGAGCAAACCGAAGAAAATACCCATACCCCCGAAAAAGTCCGAAATAGTCCAACAACCGAATGTCAAGCCACCAGTATTCGGAGAACCCGTCGAATGAAATCACTAGCAGCTTTCAACTGTACTGTAATTGCCGAGCAATCCCATCGCATCACTGTATTGCAATACTGCACCCGTGGAGTGTAAGATTTCCTTGTCATTTCGGAGATTCCAACTGCCCCAGAATTGCCGAGGCTCTCCATCCTTTTTTAGCGCATATTTGATAGAGCTTCCCCCGCAACCTGATATCATTCAAGTACCACAACCACAACCACTCTTCTCCTCAAGCCAATTCCCCTTCTACACAAGTGACTCCTGTCACTACTATCAAAAATGATGAATCGCTCTATGTTACGCCTAGCGCGCTCGGTACGGACTGGTCCTAGCTCTAATGTCGCTGGTCGGCGCTATGCTTCCTCGGCCGTCTTCAATTGGGAGGATCCCCTTGCCGCAGCGGAACTTTATACTGAAGAGGAACTGGCTATTCAAGACACAGCACGACAATACTGTCAAGAACAATTGCAGCCAAGAATACTTGGTACAATTCTCCCTCTACCCTCATTCACCCACCCTGTGATAAAAAATGACTAACAGCGAATTGCAGAGGCCTACCGCAATGAAGACTACGACCGCAAGATCCTTTATGAGATGGGTGAGTTGGGACTTCTTGGTGCATCGATCGAGGGGTATGGCTGTGCGGGTGTTAGCACCGTTGCCTCGGGTCTGATTACCAAGGAAGTTGAACGTGTGGACTCGGGATATCGTTCTGGCATGTCTGTCCAGAGTTCTCTTGCCATGACAGGAATCTATGAATTTGGCACAGAGGAGCAGAAGCAGCGATTTCTACCTGGTTTGGCAAAGGGTCAACTTGCTGGTTGTTTTGGGTTGACGGAGCCTAATCATGGCTCTGATCCCGGTTCTATGGAGACGGTTGCTCGTGAACACCCTACTCAGAAGGGAATGTATCTTTTGAGCGGAAGTAAGACATGGATTACCAATTCGCCTATTTCGGACCTTGCGCTTGTATGGGCGAAGCTTGAGTCTACGGGGAAGATTCGTGGATTTGTTGTTGAGCGTGAGCGGTGTCCGGCTGGAACCTTTGAAACGCCTGCTATCAAGAATAAGAGTGCGCTTCGGGCTTCTATTACGGGAATGATTCAGATGGATGATTGTCCTGTTCCTGCGGAGAATATGTTTCCTGATGTTGAGGGATTGACGGGTCCGTTTACTTGTTTGAACAGTGCTCGTTTGGGTATTGCTTTTGGTAGTATGGGTGCATTGGAGGATTGCTTGGCTCGTGCCCGTGAGTATAGTTTGGAACGCAAGCAGTTTAAGGGAAATCCTCTGGCGAAATATCAGTTGATTCAGAAGAAGTTGGCAGATGCTGCTACTGACGCGGCATATGGAACTTTGGCTGCTGTGCAGGTGGCTCGCTTGAAGGATGCTGGCAAGGCTACTCCCGAGATGATTTCTATGATCAAGCGTCAAAACTGTGACCGAGCACTCGTCAACTCGCGAATGTATGTTTTCTCAGTGTTATATTACCCTTTGCATTGTTCTTAACTGGATACTGATTGTTGCATAGCCTCCAGGAAATCTTCGGTGGTAACGCTGCTAGCGACGAGTACCACATTGGGCGTCATGTGGCTAACCTCTTTGTGGTCCAAACTTACGAGGGTCAGAGTGATATTCATGGTAAGTGTTGAAGTGCCCAACCGTCTTGTCTTTCTTCTTTTATTTGCTTTTTCCCTTCGGGCAGATGCACTAACTCTTTCCTCCAGCATTGATTCTGGGCCGAGCCATTACAGGCAAACAGGCTTTTGTCTGAGACATTTCCCCTTTCCCCCCACGGATTTTTAAATTTACTGTAGTATACATTAGATGGTCGTATATCTTCAATGACACATTTTCATATTCTTCTCCTGTGTTTGCCCCGTTCAGCCTTCGTGGAGACAAGGCGAAAACGCCTCAGCCGCACGTGACATCATAGAGGGGCGCAAGAGTGGAAAGGAAAAAAAATAAAATCGAAGAATTACCATGAACAATGGGAGGCAACATATACGTTTTTTATAGAATACAAGAGAAACAGATTTTATTATATTCAAATTACAAATGATTAAAAATGCCAACCTATTTAAATCGGGTGTAATACCAGCCCTACAGAGGTCCTCAAAATTACCCAGTGGCGTGTATTACGAATTACGCAGTCAAGACAGACCACCCGCCCACTTTCCCCCTCTTTCTTCTTCTTTCTCTTCTTCTTTTCCACACATCGACGTAACCGTACGTGGGACATCTTCTTCTTGAGTTCAGTTTCGGTTTCTCCTCTAACTTACTTCCAGTCTCTCTCTCTCTCTATCCTCTCTCTCACCTTCTCGTCGTCATGGCTCTTAAGCGCATTAACAAGGAACTCACTGATCTGGGCCGGTAAGATGCCCACCTTTTTCCGTTTCGAATGACTCTTGATGCTAATCAACATCCGTAGGGATCCCCCCTCCTCCTGCTCCGCTGGTCCCGTCGGAGATGATTTGGTATGATAACATCTCCTCCCTCTCTCTCTATTTCATTCCTTCCTTCGATCTCTACTGTTGAGTCCCGTCTCCCGGTCGGCCTTGGTCTCAATGCGAAAGAGCCTTATCGAGTGTGGCGGGGCTGGGAACCTCAGCCCCTCCTGCAGATCGTCAGATGATATTGGATGTCACGGATGATGCTGACAGATAATTTTCTTTTTCTTCGACTATAGTTCCACTGGCAAGCTACGATCATGGGTCCTGTAAGTCTATGCTCTTATTCAAATTCCACGCGACCGTGGGGGAAGAGCAAATCCAATTGCCTTTTCCCCCTCTCCTTGCATAATACAGGCGGTCAAGGTCAAAACATACCATGATGTACCTGAATACTAATCTAAATCTTTTCCATTTTTAGGGTGACTCGCCATACTCCGGAGGTGTTTTCTTCCTCACCATCAACTTCCCTACCGACTACCCGTTCAAGCCTCCCAAGGTTCACTTCACCACTCGCATTTACCACCCCAACATCAACTCGAACGGAAGTATCTGTTTGGATATCCTGAGGGACCAATGGAGCCCTGCCCTCACCATTTCGAAGGGTTAGTTGCGAAATTCCTTGCCAATCATATCCCTCAGCCGTGAATGAAATCGCTGACTCGCTTTGTTATAGTTCTGCTTTCAATCTGCTCCATGCTCACAGACCCCAACCCGGATGACCCTCTTGTGCCTGAGATTGCCCACGTCTATAAGACGGATCGCCCCCGCTACGAGGCGACAGCCCGTGAATGGACTCGCAAGTACGCTATCTGATCGGCTATTTGGAAACAATTCTGCCCACCCACCCTTCAATTCCTTCCGCGTGACCTCTCGGCTCTCCTCCGGCGCTCCTGCATATGCTTTCATGTTTCTCCGTTAGATTCAAACCTGCGAAGCCTGGCGTACCATGGTCGTAGAAACTCTGTGTGCTCCAACTTTCCTGCTGTGTGCGCATTTGCTCAGTTTCTAAACATATTCCTGTGTCTTGTGTTTGTGTGTTAGTTTCCGGGCAATGCCTAATCCCAACGATCTTTATGAGCAATGTCTTTCTTCCTCTTTCCTTCTCGTGCTGTATTGTCGGCGTTCTCTTTGATATGGAGGAGGTTGGGAAGAAAGCTTTCTTCAAATATGAAAAGGATGAAAAGAAATGAAGTCCCTCAAAAAAGAAAACCCGGGAAAAGAAGTGATTGTCATTCCAGTTCAATCTATTACACCTTAATGAAGGGAATGGGATGTCTCTTCTACTTTGAAACTATGATGATGCATTTTCGACGATGGTATCTTGTGGATCGGGTCTTGAATTTGAACATTGAGAATTCATGAAGAAGTAAAATCGGGAAGGTTGGAGGAGATCGTGAGTGGTTTGGAATGGATTGGAGGGGTCTACGATTTTATTCTTCTCTATTTTATTGTCGCAGATAGCACAATCCAGGCAGGCCGGTCTATGTGTTAACAGCTCTGATTTACTAGTGTACTTGTAGAAGTGTATGTGTTTGTAGTCTGAAGAAATATTGTAAGATTGAAGTTGAAGAACTCCCATGTCGATTCTTCAAGTCATGTTCGAGTGTTGTTTCAAGACATCGTTGTAATTCAATCATGGTGCAAGAAGAGTATAAAGGTTACTCTACTTGCACGTCGTACATGCTCCAAATTATGGTAACGTCGAGAAACATCAGTTGCCCTCTGCTAGTGGGAATGCCGAGTCCATCAGCGACGACTTGTATTGCTATTTGAAATCGTCAGGTGCCCAATTATGAAGTGATCTAGTGATTAGTGATTAATTGTTGGTATTAGCAGCGCTGGCTTTTGTGATATCCCCAAGGCACACTTGCACAACACTCCTAGGGTATACGAGTAAGTACTAAACTATTATCAAAAGGTTGAAGACTCGGACAGGTGTGTGGAGTCTTCTCTAATCAAGAGACGCTTCTATTCTAGCGAGTATTAGATCTTACTTACAACCTGGGCAATTGCTGTTGTCCAGTACCAGTGAGCCTATAGCATACTTGGTGGTCCATTATAGATCAAAGATTTGAAGCACCCATCAGTGAAAAGCATAGTTTCAAATTGCTACGTGGTAGTCACAGCTGAAACCATACGAATGGAATTATATCAAAAAAACTTCAGGGCTCCTGTTGCACAGGCCAGCTCAATACTGGATGACGACATCAGAAATATTGCTCTTCCAACGAATCCCTGTTTCTCTAGTTTTTGAGTATGGCATTCTCTTTCTCAGAAGACTCATACTATGTAATACACAGGGGCTTGGAAGAATAGGAACCAAGCCGAATATAACATTAAAGAAAATTGTATCTGCATTGTTCAATGGTTCATGAAGTGCCAAGGTAAACCACGGATTAATACTCACAGCACTACTAGTAAGTACTCCATAAGATCTAGAAATAAGATTAAATCATTGATCTATTGACTTCTTGACCCCCCAAAGAGTGCCCTATTTCGTACATGTAGAATGCCAAGACTGGCCTGCTATCTGAAACCTCACCAATCAACAGCCTCTCTTTCTATGAAGATCCACAGCCACCTTAAATCAAGCGAGATGAACGAGCAAATCGACCAATTCATTTTGTTCCCCTCAACTAGTTCTGTTTTTAGTGCCGAAAGAGCCTCAACACCGGCCTACCCGGTCCCTAATTATGGCATTCACAGATCCTTTAGCTTAGCCCCCAAATTGCACTAGGACAAGGCTTTGATTTTGGCCCCTTGAAACCAACCAGGCTAAGCGAGTCCAGTTCAGGGTCCATTTAGATGTAAATATAGGAACCTCTTCACCCCCCCCCAATATCATTTCCCCATAAACGCAAAATTTAGCTGCAGCCTTTTTTGTCCGGCGCCTGTCCGACGTGATGTTCGGAGGTATTTCGAAGACGGCTCTGGCCGTTACATTGCTGGCCGGCTCTGCGGCCGCAATTGATTTGAAGATCAGAGATGAGCGTGAGTCCGATGCCTTGTACAAATATGAATAATCCAGAGACATCAAACCAACTCAACCCCATAGAATCCATCAAGGATGCCGCCAAAACCATCGCATCGAGCACAATGTCCTTCTACTCGGATCGGGACTCGGACATCCCCGGCATAGTGTCGAGTTCGCTTTACTGGGAAGGAAGCGTGCTTTTCAGCGTCATGATGCGGTACTGGGCTCTCACTGGTGACGATTCGCACAATGATGCCGTTAGCGAGGGAATGTATTGGCTTCGTGGTGACAATGATGACTACATGTCTGCCAATTACAGTTCGTATATGGGTAACGACGACCAATTGACTTGGGGTCTTGCTGCAATGATGGCCGCAGAACTGGACTTCCCTCAAAAACCATCAATGCCGTCCTGGGCGACCCTAGCAGAGAATGTCTGGAACTCGGTCTCTAGCCGCTGGGATGATAGTAATTGTGACGGGGGTCTGCGGTGGCAGATTTGGGCGTACCAGGCTGGATACGGTTTCAAGAATGCCGTTTCTAATGGTGCTTTGTTTGAACTTTCGGCGCGATTGGCTCATTACACGAAGAATCAGACGTATTCGGATTGGGCGGAGAAAATTTGGGATTGGAGCGCGACTACTCCTCTGCTTAAGGAGAAGACCTGGACTATCGCAGATTCTACCTCCTGCGAGAAAAACTGCAGTGATTCCAGTAGTTACCAGTGGACCTTCAATTATGCTGTGTATATGTCTGGTGCAGCTTACATGTATAATGTGGTAAGTGCTCGTCAGGCAGTGGACTTCAAAAGACTTCAAGAGAAGAGTACACAGTGGCTAACTAGAATCACACTTAGACCGAGGGTAAGAGTAAGTGGAAGACCGGACTCAGCGGCCTCCTCAACACATCCCAGCAGTTCTTCCCCAAGAAATACGGCAGTGATATCATGTCCGAAATCGTCTGCGAACCAATCAAGAAATGTGACAGAAACCAAATCCTCTTCAAAGGTCTTTTCGCACAAGGCCTGTCTCTCATCGCACAAGTCGCGCCATACACCGAAGACGATATTATGTTCTTGCTTCGGGGCTCTGCCCTTGGAGCTGCAGCCACATGCACTGGTGGCAAGAAGAAGGACCTTTGTAGTACGGCTTGGTACAAGGACGAGTATGATGGCTCGGATTCTCTGGAGCAACAGCTTAGTGTGACGAGTGTTCTTGTTTCCAACCTGGTTGCCTTTGATAAGGAGAGCCTTACGACGCAATCTACCGCAGGAAATAGCAGTGCATCTGGAACAACTACCGGATCTGCTTCTGCGACTAGCAGCAAGCCTACTAGCACTGAAACTGCCTCAGGTGATAAGGACAATGGGGCCGGTATGCTTTCTAGCGGACCTATTGTGCTGATCACTGCGATGTTGATGGGTGTCCTATCCATTCTTTAAATGTTTCTTATATCATTCATTGTGTGACAAAGATACCGATGTATCTTCTTTCCTTTTCTTTCCATTTCCGACCTTTTCACCAGTGCTTCGCATTAGTTTATCTTTGTCTGCGCCAGGTCACATTATTTATACCCTTCATTAGCAGTGGAACCAAGCTCTTCTAATCATTTCTAATATTTCTCCGCGGGTTAAAAATAGTCCACATTAAAAATATATGAATCAAACGGGAAACTTCCGGGTTTCTCTCGTCTAATATGCATTCTTCATATCCACTTTTAACCGAATGAGTTGTCCCCGGATATGTCACGACTCGGAGACTGAGACCACACAATATCTGCATAAAGGCATCGGTACTTGGACCGAAGTTCCCCCTTGGCTACTCCAACTTGAGTCAGTTCCCCACGTACTAGTGCTAGTACAAATTATGGGAATAGGATTCCGAATTATGATGCGAAAAAACATCGGAAGAGACAATTCTTCAATGCTATCTAAACTGGACATCTTTGCTAGAAATCAACTTCGAAGGTTGTACATAGTTGGCACTTACTAGTATAATGCATGGTCCAATATGACTGCCTTGTTTATCTCGAGCTCCGATTCCAATGTAAATACAAATAATCGGTCACTTAAGGCTAGACTCGGGGAAAAGCTTCCAGAAGACGCAGATCCCCGCGGTCCTGCATTCTTCGACACGCCCTACCGAGGACCACCGTGGTTCCGACGGATAGCTCCCGAATTGCAATGTGCCTAGCGTGGACTATCATACATCTCATAGGGCAGATATCAACATGGTTGGGCATATGTCTGCGCAAGCTGAACTCAAATACTAAACTTGGCGTGGAACCAGGAACAATCACCACGTTTCATCGGGATTCATAAAATTAGGGAGGCCCGCTCTGTAGAGAATCCAAACCGCGCTGGTATTGCGGTGTGAGCGCGGCATGCAGAGCCAAGAGATCTTTCTTCATTCCTTTTTTGGCGTTTCTTTGCTAGGTAACTGATTACCATTCTCTCTTACCTACGTGGATTTGGTGAGATGCGATGAGATAGCGACACCGGCCTGGTCCCACTACTCCACCGTGACCCAGTCCGTTTAGATAGGAGCAACCTCCTATTCGGAATGTCGATACCGAGTGGCGAGAATAGGAATGAGGGAGAAGGATCTCGTGCGTAGTCGTAAGCTAGTATTATTTCTTGATGTACTATTAGTCGGGGTTATGCGGGATAACCTCTTTCCCCAGTTTCTCCATATTCATGGAGTAAATCGATGCTCGAGACGTTTTCTCCAGTCAATTTCCCCGGCCTGCAGAACACAAACCGGTCAACCTACCCCGAGATGCCCGTCGACCCTGTGGGTCAGTGGATGTTGCGATATTGGCAAATGACCAATCAACTATGAGAATTGGGGATAAGCTCTGGGGCGCCGCGGTTGGCAAAGACAAGCCCTGATTGTCAAGATTGGACCGAGTGGATGATAATTGGTTGAAATCGCCGACTCGGGAACTTCAACCAATCACAGGCACGGGATGGTATCACCGAATACCCCAAAACCATTAGGTAACGCTAATGACAGATTGGGTTGGTCGTAGCGGAGTGCTTTGGTCCCCCCGCGATTGTGGGCAAAAGCGCGCGGAGAGGAGAAAGTCGAGGCAGGTGATATTCGAGGGCTTGTCGTCATATGGAGAAAGGACTTTTTCATGGCCTGTCTTCCCCGTCATTTTGGTCTTTATTTTCTTCCTATACCAATTGTTTCGATTCTGTCACATACTTCCTAATATCCCTCCTTCACCATGGCAGATCTAGACCCCGCCGAATTGAAGGCGTATCATGATGATGATGCTCAGTTGGCCCAGATGGGTCATAAGTCAGAGTTGAAACGACACTTTTCTTTGCTGTATGTGATGAATCGCTTTTGGTTATGATGGCTGGAGGCCCGACCACCAGACTAATCTGACGCTTTTTGTATAGATCGATGCTGGGTCTTGCATTTGCTATTCTCAATGTAAGTTTTTATACAAGGAAAAGAAGAGAAAATTCAGTATCACCAGCAGAGATCATTCAAACTGACGGATATGTTGAATAGTCATGGACTGCATTGTCGACAAGTTTATCTCTCAGTTTAACATCTGGAGGCCCGACCAGTGTCATCTGGGGTATGTACAATTGGAATTCGGTGTACTGATATGCAAAGTCATATTAACACTACTATTTCATAGGTCTTCTTACAGCTGGTATTTGCAGCTTGTGTATGGCAGCTTCTTTGGCCGAATTCCTTTCTGCATATCCAACGTGAGTGGCGAATTAACCAATCCTCATCGAAATGGCACGATACTAACGACTTTAGTGCTGCTGGTCAATATCACTGGGTTGCTGTTAGTATGTGTTTATCTGGAAATATCCTAAAATCATCCAAGACAACATCCCTCTAACCGTAATCTAGTCTCTCCCCAAAAATGGATGCCCCTTCTCTCTTGGATCACCGGCTGGGTAAACTGCGCTGGCTGGGTGGCTCTCACGGCGACCGGTGGATTGCTGGGCAGTCAATTGGTCGTTGGTGTCATTGCTCTTATGAACCCGGTATTTTATACTTGAATTTGAATATCGAAAGAAAGGCAAACTGACAATCTTTCAAGGGCTATGAAGCAGAGCGCTGGCACCAATTCCTCATCTATATCGGCTACAACATTGCCGGTTTCACCATCAACGCTCTCGCCAATAGCGTTCTTCCATACTTCAACAAAGCAGCCTGTGAGTACACTCCCTATATCTCAAGCCTCTTGAGTCATTCCACTGACTCGTCAAATAGTTATCTGGTCGTTGAGTGGATTTACTGTAATCTGCATCACTGTTCTTTCCTGCTCCTCGCCCGATTACAATTCCGCAGAGTAAGCAAGCCGCATGATCTGAAATAGAGCAATGTGCTAACTACTGCAGCTTCGTCTTCCGCAAGTTCATTAATGAGACTGGATGGCCCGACGGCATCGCTTGGTTGCTCGGAGTATGTCCCTTGCCCTCATGTGTTTTACTCGTTACTAACAACTGCACAGCTGCTCCAAGGTGGTCTCGGTGTTACTGGATTTGTGAGTCTTATTATTATTCCCCCTTAAATCTACATCATATACTAATAGCAAAACAGGATGGTGTCGCTCACATGATCGAAGGTATTTTTGCGTTGGCATAATCAATATCACTACGACAATACTGACGCTTGACAGAAATCCCGAATCCCTCCGTCGAAGGCCCTAAGATCATGATTGCATGCGTGGTAATTGGAACTGTCACCGGTTTTATCTTCCTGATGGTTCTCCTCTTTGTGGCTGGTGATATCGAAAACATCATCAGTTCATCGGCTGGCCCTCTGCTGGCTATCCTGAAGAATGCAACCCAGAACAACGCAGGTGCTACCTGTCTCCTTATGTAAGAGATAATTCAAACTCGCAACGTCAAATTTGTATACTGACTGGATTTAGCTTCCCTCTGGTTTGTATGCTGTTCACCACCACTGCTATCATGACTACTAGCAGTCGTATGTGCTATGCCTTTGCACGGTATGTTCTCTTTTCCTATCTGAAAATTTGCTATACTAACATCCATCCAGTGACGGCGGTCTTCCATTTTCGAAATGGTTCTCCAGAGTTCACCCCAAGCTCAAGGTTCCTCTGCACTCCTTGTATCTCAACCTGGCCCTGGTCATTATTTTTGGATTGATTTTCCTGGGATCCAGCAGGTGAGCTTTGCCCCTTTAATTTGACTTTACATAGGCTAACCTAACCAGTGCATTCAACGCTATTGTTTCGGCATCTGTCGTGTGGCTGGACCTTGCGTACGGTATGCCCATTGCTATCAACTGCATCCGAGGACGTAATATGCTTCCTGAGCGACCCTTCGTCCTCCCCATGATCGTCGGCTGGACTCTCAATATTGTATGTTGAAGACTTTTCCCACAACCTAATACAAACGACTAATGATTTCTCCTAGATCTCGCTGGCATATATCTCCCTCACCACCGTTCTCTTCCTCTTCCCTCCCGAGATTCCTGCTACCGGCAGCAGCATGAGTAAGTCCCTGGCAAAGAAACGAAAAAAATATACGAACTCGATCTAACCATACATAGACTACTGTGTCGCCGCATTTGGAATCGTGATTATTCTCTCTACGGTCACCTGGTTCGCCGACGGTCGTAAAAACTACGTTGGCCCTCGCATCGAGGTCGAGGTCCTCGCTGGACAAGTCGGCCACAGCGAACAACCTCTGCCCGCCATCGAGCACTACGGCGAAAAATAAACCCTGTAAATTAGTCTGAAATATTGTCTCATTAGACTCATATACACCAATGTATATATCGAATTGAAATTCAAACAGAATTTTCGTCCTTTTTTCCAAATTGTATACTTCCCACGTGATGCTGTTCCACTTTACGTCATGTCAAAAAGCTGCCTGAGGCCTTACTTCCCAACAATCCAAGCGGCGGATCCCAAACTCCGTTGAGATTGCAATGAGCTGATCTCGACACAAGTAAGAGACTGAAGCTTCTCGTTCGACAATATCTTCAACAGGATTGTTGCTGTACTTGGACATCTGCAAAGTGCGACGAGAACCTTGCAAGCGGGACGTATTTTGAGCTTCGGGTCGTTACGATCTTCCCCACCAGAGACGACTTGATTAACTGTGAAATTGAACGAAAGCACTGCGAAAATGTTTCAGCTCCCGATTCCGTCACTCAAATCATTTAACTTTTTCTCTCGGGATAAACAAGTTATTGAAATCCCACCGGTGAAAGTGCATGATCTTGAGAATTCGCAAGAGAAGTCAGCTAGGGCGCTGAAGCATTTGCTCAAGTTGAATCATGCAAATCATGCCATTCTATATAATGCGCGAAAATTCCATAACCATGCACCTCATGTAAGTGAAGCCTTAGGAAATTGAATCTCAATCTGGAGCTTAGCTGATGTGGTTTTAGCTCCTCACTGCTGCGTTCTTACAGGGAGCCGATGCGGATGACCTGACGCGGCTGTATGAGAGTGAATCCAAGCTATTGGAAGCCTGGGAAGATGCCCCCGCTGAAGTCACTACTGATGATTGGAGAGATCATCTGGGGCGTCGAGAGTATGTTCAGCCCGGGTCTATACTGAATGTGCTTGTAAGAACTATACTGATTCGTATTTTAGATATGAAAAAGCATTCGTGGACTTCTTCGAAGACGAGCTAGTTAGATTTGGCTACGACTGGAAGCAAGTTGTCGAAGAGTACCTTTTTTCGGGAAAAGAGCCTGTATTCAATTCAATCATAGCCGACTGTATGTCACATATCCAGACATGACCTTTTGCCCTTTCAATTCCGTTTACTGACCTGATACCTAGTGGGACATCCACTAATCCACCTTGCCTACGCATATGAGATGTCTAGTCGTGAAGTCGCGATGGAGGCACTAGGCCTAGCGTCAACATGCTACAACAATGTTCACAACTACCTGGACGACCCAGTCCCTAATCAAATCGAAGCATCCTACCATGCAACATCTGTCTTCGAGATTTTCGACAAAGTCCGTGCTGATAAGCAGCTCGACGGGCTTTTCGTAACTCCAGGAGACCACAATATTGAAAAGCTATTCAGTAGCCGAGAGGGCGTTCTCCTCAATCATTGGAATGCATGGACACTCGAGAACCCAATTGAGCAATTCCGCGAAAGCCAGGAACTGGCTGCTGCACTTTTAGTCTCGACTCACAAAGGCCCATCAGAGAAATATGATTTTTTCCTTGTGCATGTTCTAACCACTAGTCATGCGGTCCGCGTTCTTCTACCTATGATTCCAGCAAAATTTCAAGTGCCTCTAGTTCGACAGTGGTGGCTGATCACACTGGCTGTTTTTATTGCTCAGTTACGGCCTGAGATGCCGCTAGAGCGGATTCGAGAATTTGATCTGAATGGAAGAGATTGGGAATGGGCGGCTGAACAAGCAATTAAAGGAGAACATTCTACTGAAGCGCACTATGTCAAGGCGATTCGGTCATTGCGAGAAATGGCCACAACCTGGGGTGATCATGACAATTTTTACCTAAAAGCTGCTGTGAAATTTGCAGAGGAATTTAGTGGATGGGGTGGATTCGTTTGATATACACTTGCATTGGAAGACGCTAATTTATGCATGTCACATTTCGCAAAAAATGGTATCACTCAAGAGTCTTCTTTATGATCGTAAATATTCCGCTATACTCTTCCCCCATCGAACAGCGCTCTTATATTTGAACATACCAGGCGCATTTCCCTTTTGAAGACCTTCAATGGCATCAGCAAGTTCTGACCCCGTCCCCTCTGCTTTGATATCGGCCAGGGGATAGAGGTAAGTCTTGAAACAGAAGAGAACGAATTTTGTTTCCGGGAGCCGAGTCAGAGACTGAAGTTCTATTCTCAAATTGGCCTTGTAAAGGGAAAGATTCAAGTTAGCAGCCATTAATAGTATTTTGTCTCATTCTTTCCTTGATCAGATGCTTGTTTCCCAGCAGCTCACCTTTGAATGATCAACATCTTCATCAGCAACAAATACATCACCGTCATTAATGTGATTCCCCGCAACATTGATCAAATATTCACCAGTCTGGACATTCCACTACGCACGCCAGATGTTAGTATACTTTAGCACGGTATTGAATCATCTGGAGATGATGAAAGATCCAGGAGAGTCTGGCTTCGAAGGGTAGAACCTACATTCATTCTCTTCACACTTTTACCAACCTCCAGTTTCCTAAAGAACCTCTCCATACTAGGCCCAATCTTCTCATAGCTCGGCACCGGCCCGTGAATACCAGTAAGACCCAAGCCTAACTTCGATGAGGGATCAAATCCCGTCGGAAAACAACACGTAAAGGCCAAACAAAGGTGTGTTGTCTCCGTTTCTTTGAGTAAGAAAATATCCTCTTCGACTGTTTCACCCAGGATTCGTAGACAGATTTCTGGGTCTTGGGGTGGAGTTGTCGGGAATGTTTTACCGGTCACTTTGTTGTGGAATGAATTCTTACTCACTGTGAAGATTGTTGGGAAGCGGGTTGGAAGATAATGAGCTAAGAGGAATGTGTAGAGCTCATAGACTGCAATTTCACCTCCCGTGAGACAGCCATGGACGGTTTTTTGGTAGTTGGCCATTATGTTTCGGCGGGTTGTTACTCGGGAGAGGTATTGGTTGTCAATTGTTATGAGATCCGATATAGGTTCTGACTTTATGGCTGGTGAAAGCATGCAAGGTCAGCACTTTTCTAATCACAAGAACATATAGGTTTGAATTTGAAGGCACGTACCCATGGTGATATTATAGATTGGTCTAAATGGCCGAAGTTGTCGGGGCTTTTCGGCCCTCCAGTCAAAATTTAGAAGAGGCTCTATACTAGGTAAATTGTTTTTGAAAGGACTGCCTTTTTGCTTGGTCCATATCTGTATAACTGTGAGTAAAATGCTTATACACCGGACTAGGTGGTCTTGGTTAAAATGAGATCATCGCGTACCTTGCTGCCAATGATGTAGACGACAAACACAAGAATGACTGGAATTAGCAGAGTACTATTTAGACAAATTTGACATGCTTGAATAGTAAAATGAATGATTCGCTCAAAATGAAACATATTAGAGTTATAGAATTAAAACTGCGAGGGCAAGTCTTCAATCTTTTAGTAGATTTATCAGAGGTTAGGGCCCAAGTAGTGGAGGGCATGAGCTATATAAGGCGCCATGCCTCACAGAATGCCCCCCATACGCGGATCAATGCTGCCATACTTCAAAATTGGAAAATACCAACCAATTGGAAAGAATATCACTACTGATTATCTCTATAGCCAGTGCGGGGTCGCGTGTTGTCGCGCTCCGAGACCGCGGCAGCCCGCAATACACTTCCTATTCGGGAAAGCCCAGGAGGTTCATGAATTACTATATCGCTTGTACCCAGGTAAATGGGCTTTGCGAAGATCTAGTACTAATATACTAGCCAATAATGCAATATAGTACCCAATTAAGAGCTTTTCCATTGAGAATAATGATACAACCCAGATGTAATTGCATTTTACTAAGAGTATAAAAAGATGAGGTAAGCAATTTAAGATCACGTGCACAGTCTCCGGCTTGGCGCCGGGTCCACGCCGCAGTTTTCTCAGAAGTTCAATTCGTGGCCGCGATCATTCTCACTGCATGATCGGCTTTCCAGCAAGTCAGATTCAATTGTGATAAATCTCGAACCACGGAAACCGAATCAATTGACACGGCATTCACTCCTTCACCATGATCTGCAGAAGCTGTCGGACAAGCATGTTGTCACGGCTGCCGCAACAAAAGGCCGCGACATGGACCGCATCATTATCATCGCGCCAACTGCCCATTGTACGGAGCCAATTTAGATCCTACAGTGATAATGCGCCCAATCCCTCAGTGGCTGCTCCACCTTCACCCTCTGCTCCTCGCCAACCTGCCGCTGGTGACAGCACAGCACCCTCCGCCATTTCCTCCGCAACCCCCGGCGTTTCCCAGCCATTGAGTACCCCCGAGGAAGTTCACATCGATGTGAACCCTGCCGCAGCCCCCAAGGCGTCGCAACGTCCACCTAGCAGCTGCCCAGCTGGCACAAAGATGAACGGTCTGAACTACTTTAAGAATAAACCCGATGTGCTCGCCAAGGAAGATCACGAGTACCCAGACTGGCTCTGGGACCTGCTTGGCGATTCCAGCAAAGAGGCCAAGACTAAGAAGGGCGGCGTTGATCCAAGCAGTATGTTGATTACTTTTTTGCTCAGCCTCAATCCATTCCACTCCTAAAACTAACTTTGTCACAGCCTTGAACAAGAAACAACGAAAGCGCTACGAGAAGAAGCTCGCCGCTCGTACCGAGAAGCTCCCGCCCAAGATTCCCGCCCACCACCACTCCCACGATATCACACCCGCTCCTTACAACCGTGATGCGACCATCGAGGGTATGGACGATGCCACCGAAGGTCTTGACAAGCGCTCGGAGGTGACAAAGAGTGCCCGTGAGGCACGACGAAAGGCGATCAAGGAGTCTAACTTCTTGCGTGGTTTGTAAGCATCCTTGGTGTAGGCATGAAGTAGTCATCCTGGGAGCGATTTGTATTTTTGTTCTACTTGAGCGGTTAGGTCCTCGTGTGAGAAGGACCACGGTATCTGATTTGGGCTGACTTGACCCGATCAATCTCAATCCGACATGTATTTTTACGTCGACTGATCTTTCTCGAATTGTGGCATATATATTCCAATGATATCTATCTACATAATCATATTGTTCTTGGCTTTTTCGACAGATCGGTCCCTTCAAATTCACCGTAACCTTGAAGTACCTACTCTGATGTAGGAACAAGCCATTCTTTCTCATCTCCCTGACCTTCCAACCAAGGCTGACAAGCCTCCCAAAGAGCTTTGAATTCACCATCGCCGAGGTTCATCAGCTTTACAAAGAGATCGGGATCCATCCTTTCAAAGAAAGCTAGCATACAGCAGAACACTAAATCCGCATACCCTGCCTTCTCCCCTTCGAAAAAGGGCCCCTTCTTCCCCTCTCTCCCCTTCAACATCTTGATAAGTGTCTCGCTTTCTGCCTCGACACCCTTCCAAATTCCCTCCACTGCTTGTGGATCTTTGGGTCTAACCTCTGACAACGGTTTACCAAAGACCTCCGCGCGCGTACGATTGAAGTACTCTTGACCACGCGGATCCAAATGCTGCGGCACATTGGGAAGCACCAATTGACGAATCCCCGGGGACATACCGGCAGCGACTTTGCTGAGAGCGAGGAAAATCGCATAACTCGCGTCGCCGGATGGGAAGAGAGGAGGGGAAGGGAAGACTTTATCCAGATGTAAAATTATGGGGAGAGAGTCCATCATTGCACCGTGTGGATTCGTAGATATGGACTCCTTGTGAATGATTGCGGGTAAAGTGTAAGGAGTGCCGGTTTCATTGGGGGCGACTTCGAGGCTTTTCATTAGTGGAGCAATGTCTGGGTAAGAGATCCATGATTGAGTGTAGGGGATTTTCTTGAAGTTGAGAACGGCGCGGATTTTCAGGGTATTTGGGGACCAGGATTTGGAGGAACCTGGGATGTAGTTGATCAATATCAGACTAGGTGGGGGAATATTTGCGGGGGTTGAAGCTGACCTGGGAGGGTGGAGAGGATGTCAAAGAGATGGACGGCTTCATGGGCAGACATTGTGAGTGTTAGCGAAAGGAGTACGTGATATATACTGCTAAGATGAGAAGATGATGTTCAACTTGTAATTTGGATGTTGGACTTGAGTGATGAGGGGTCTTATATTGGTAATTCGCTCTCGGGGTCGGACTTGAAACTATCCGAACACGAGTCTTATTTCGGGCCAATTCAAGACTCCAGAAGTGAATACGAGTCATACTGGCATGGAAGCACAGTATACTAGCGTGTGTCTTATCTCACTAATTACACTCATGTAAATCTTATTGAGCAACGTGGTCCCATTCGGTGTCATATTGTCACGCCTGGAAAAGAGGAGCCCGTAAAACAGATATAGATAGGCTGCAACTTTAATACGAGCAAGCAGTCTCCACTGTATCACACTTAATACTTTACCTGATAATAGTAAGTCAGTATAAAATTAGTGTATTCTGTTGAACAGCAAGGACATGCTCGTGGGTAGTAGTGTACCGCAATCTGATACGACGGAACAATCCCCAGAGCAGGGGGCCTATTATCACTATTTGTATACGGTCCGATTGTAGACAATAGAAAGCCACTTTCTATTGTCTATTCCCAATCTGGGAGATTTGGGAATTTGTTAGATAAGAAAGCGAAGTGTCTCCATCAATAAAAAAGTGTACAAAGAACAGCTTGGTAAATGGCAACGACGGAGGTCGTACCTGTCGTGTACAAGAAAACTAACCCCCTCCATAGGCTACTTCTCTTCTCAATTCGCCTCTTCTTTACCAAATATCACCACTACCGTTCTCTCTACAGCAGCAGGTACGATAATATGCCATCCGTGTTGTCTGTAGCGTCTATGGATGGGTGACAGGATGATTTAGTCGTCCTAATGACGCAAGGCTACTCAACCTCGCTCCCTACCTCCTAATATCTGACAGAGAAGTATGTCGGCCGGGTTTTTGAATGTCTATACAGGGACAGCGGAAGAGGGATGGATACGGTGTCTTAATACATGTGGTATGCTACTCAAACCCAGAAATATAGAAGTCTATTGTTGACGGGTTAAACAGGAACAGATGGACGACACAAATCAAGCAACTACCCAATTTACAGTTGGTGGTATCAAGCTAGTCGCTGAGATTGAAGCGCGGTTTGAGAAGATCGACAGAGGTCGTGCAGTTACCGAGCAGCATCATCGAGATTGAATGTGTTATTTCCAGTCAAAGACTCAGGGGCGTGGAACGAGACTCTCCTGACTGAACCTTGTGAAATATCCACATTGAGGTCATTTCTGGAGAACGTCAAGCAAGCACCTCATCAAATGCCGAAAGATAGTACTTCATGTCTGACATCGAGATATTTAGACAATCAGCTGAGAAGAGAGACCCGCGTGAGGTATTACCAGAGCGAGTCCATGAACTTCCGAGGTTGCGTTGCGGTCATGTCTGGGACAGGTAAAATTATGTATGCATAGTCGAAAGTATCAGAATAATACTATTATTCTAGTAGGTATCAACATGTTTATTCATATCAGTTGACCTATTACTTACCCTACTTTGTGACCATATGATATGGTCACAAACAGACATCAATCAATATATACCTTTAAAAATGATGATGAATAGCAGAAATGGAGTCACCAGAGGTTTATTTATGCTTTTTTTTGATCAGAGTATATTTTATAATCTATCAAATATTACCCAAAGTATGAACCCAAAGTATGATATTATGATATGGCTCGATGATTGCTGTAGACCAAGAACAGCCACGTATGCGGGGTGGAGGCGTATCCCGTTTCACGTGGCCCCTCCCGATTTCTTTGATTCTCACCGATTTTTAATTCCAACATCTTTCTATCCATCCTACTCTTAATAGCCGAAATCCACGATTGTGAGTGTCGGGATTTATATTGTCGTTGCATTGATTGGGCCCCCTCCATCTGCTGCCAATCGGCCAACGACTTCCCCCGCTTCGGTTCACAGTACCAAACTAGACCACTAGACTAACAGTCTGAAACGGGATTAGCTCTCTTTATTGGGGCTGTCTACAAGTCTGATTGACTGCTCTTATTGTTCAAGCAGCCTGAAGAGTTGCAGAAAATATGGAAAAAGTGGAGGACCTCGTGGAGCGGGCGCGTCATCTTTCGCTGCACCCCCTGGAGTCAAACCCCATTGATAAGTTCCATGTGGGAATCGATAAGCACCTACAGAAAATCTATGAGTCTATCATTGCATCCGAAACGACTAGAAACGAATTCAAGCGAACAGTCCAGCAGGATGCTCTATATAACGCAAATGGATCTCCTCTTGACCCCCTCGCCTCAGTCGATGCATTTCGTTCTTATATGAAGGCTGATGTTTCAAGGGCTCAAATGCCTGCCGAAGAGCTGGATTGCTCAGTGCCTATCTCAGATTATTTTGTTTCATCTAGCCATAATACCTACTTGACTGGTAATCAGTTGTATAGCGATGCGGCGGCGAGTGCGTATACATCAGTGAGTACAAATAGACTAGCCTTGGGCGCATTACACGACTCACCTTTCATTCTAGGTCCTTTTACGTGGTTGCCGCTCAGTCGAGATTGATGTTTGGGATGGTGAGCCGCTTTCACCCCCTGAGAGTGAGAATGGAGAGACAAGTAGTGAAAGCAGCAGTGAAAGTAGCGACTCGGAAGATGAGATCAAGGACTCAAAAGAGGGGAATGAAGGACTGAAGAGTAGGTTGAAACAGAAGATTAAGAGGAAGGCCGAGTCTGAAGAGAAGCTCGTTCAGAGACTGCCGAAATCTGTATCTGCGAGGTTGGGTCTTGGTAGTAAAGACCCAGAGAATACTCTTGCAGCTTCTCCCACGGCGGGGATTTCAGATCTCGCTGCAAATGACGCGAGGGAGCAGACTGAAGCAAGTCCTGCTCCAGGTCCCGGTTCACCAACGGCCATAAAGGGAGAGCCTCGAGTCCTGCACGGCCATACTCTGACTAAAGGAGCTTCTTTCCGTGAGATCGCTTACGCGATCAGAGACAGTGCATTTGTTACGAGTGATCTCCCAGTGATCATCAGCTTCGAGATCCATGCCTCTTTAGAGCAGCAGCAGATCATGGTTGATATCATCCACGACGCGTGGAAGGGGTTCTTGGTAGAAGTTCCGGCTGGTACACCAGCGGACAAATTGCCTAAACTGGCGGAATTGAAGGGGAAGATTTTGATCAAAACGAAGTCACTGCCAATGAAGGGAACCGGAGAAATTGACGCAGAAGCGGAGGAGGATGACGAGGAAGAGGAGACGGAAAGTAACGAGGAACTTGTGGATAAACCAGTATCACAGGATTCCAAGCCTGCGAAGAAGAAGCCTGCAAAGATTCTCGAGGCTCTAGCCAAATTGGCTGTCTATACACGCGCGTATCATTTCAGTCATTTTGAACAACCGGGTATGTTTTAGTAAATTGATCCCGTATATCGATCATAGTGCTGACTCCGCAACAGAGGCTAAGGACCCGGTCCATATTTTCTCTCTATCGGAAAAGGGCGCGCGAGATGCCCATTTGAATCACCGCGACGCCTTGTTCGAACATAATCGGTCATCTTTGATGCGGATCTATCCCTTTGCATTTCGGGTGACTTCTTCTAACCTTGACCCATCATTCTATTGGAGAAGGGGTGCTCAGCTAGTTGCTTTGAACTGGCAGAACCTGGACAAAGGCATGATGCTAAATCACGGCATGTTCACCGGTACGCAAGGATGGGTCATCAAGCCAACGGGGTACAGAAGCTCAGAGCCCCGGACCGACATCGTTACTTGTAAAACGCTCAATCTCACGATTGAAGTATTTGCAGCCCAGGACTTGTCCCTGCCCCCTAGTGACCATAACGAGAAATGGTTCCGTCCATACGTCAACTGCCAGTTGCATGTCGAAGAGCCTGAGAGCCCGGTGGCTGCCGGTCAGGACGATGTGAGCTCCGATTCCGAAAAGAGCAGTTACCGTCGTTGTACCAAGAGTAGATCGGGCATCAACCCCGATTTCGAGGGACAGAAATTGGAATTCCCAACCGTGAGCAATGTGGTTGAGAAGCTGAGTTTTCTCCGGTATGTTGCACTGTGGATGATAACCGCCTTGCTTTGACGTTCACTTTTCTTTTCTTTTTCTTGCCCTCCTCTCTTCGCTGGTCCACTTGTTGCAGTCTGTGCCGCACGCCTTTGTATCACATAGCCGCATGGACCAGAGGTGATCCTTGCGCCTTTCAGCTTGAAGAATTCGTCATGCAAAGGCGCTGCTTTGGTCGGACATTAACGCAGGCCTACTCATGAGTCTTTGCAGCTGCCATATCGGGTCCAAACTGCATCATCATGGGAGAGAACCGTGCAAGACCGTTCACTCTTCAGTTTCCCCGCATTCCCTCGACATGCTGTACCATCTAAACAGACCTTCACTAACAACATTCTGCATATAGGTTCAAGATCAAGGATGACGAGATCGGTCGGGACTCACTAGCCGCGTGGGCGTGCATTCGGCTTGACCGACTTCGCGAGGGCTACCGACTTGTTCATCTTCTCGACTGCACTGGAGAAAAGACAGGAGGGATATTATTGGTCCGCATCGCGAAGAAGACGTCCTGAGCAACAATATGTGATAGATCATCTTGCTTGAGATATTTAGCGTCGCTGCACACAATCTTTTCTTTTAAATAGATCCAGGGGCTCCATTGTATGCATTTCTTCAGGGCTCGGACACCCGCACTACTGATTGCACAGCGTAGGCCCGGAATGTGCTGCTCAGTTGTGAAACACAGGACATTTCAAGCGGCATACTACAGTACCTAGCATCGAAATGCATCGAGTAACCACTCTGCAAGCACCCTGAGGTGCAATGCATGTCATTGCGTCTCGGGATTCGAGACTAAGGATGCTGATACTTGCAATGGGTAGGCGATGGCATATGGTATATCAGCAGAGAAGATGAGCTCACATCAAAATCGTTGGCCATTTTGGAGATCAGATGAGTGATGCCGCAGATGACAAGTTGATGCAGTGCCGTTGGAAGTAAGGAGGCTCAGGGCCCGAAGCTGGTATGATGCTGTGCCATAGCAACCTCGAAAGGGACCATGATTGCAGCAAACGAACCGAGCATAGTAGGTATGTGCATATGTACATAGAAAGTGCTACGCAGTCGAGAAGGCAAACATGACAAAGAGCTGACGCTATACAGTATGTACTGCACTCATATATGTATGTACCACAAGGTCGCCTTCGACGTATGCAAATAAATTGCATGCTGCAGCAAACTTGAGTGCGCCATGCGGGACAAGGCTCTTGGTCAAGAAGTCTGCCGGAAAGCGAAGTCGCAGTATCCTAAGATGCGAGGGCTTTTGGACCGAAAGAGACGATTGAAAGGAAGACGGCTTCGAGATGAAAGAAGAAAATGATGCCGAGAAAAATGACATTGAAAAACGGGAACGTGGAAAGCCAAGGGATTGGGACAAACCAGCATCAAACCATGCGACAAACGGGTCTACCAATGCAGCAGCGGCCGCAGGATGCCGTGAGCGCATGAATTAGTGTACACCCTCGGTATAAGCAAACAAGAAAGTTATGCTGCATGATGCGCGCCATCGAGTCTCCACCAAGGTGGATTCTCATGCGGCGTGCCGCTACCGGAAAATGCAGCCCCTGAAGCGATACTCGAATGACCTTGAAAATCTTGGAAATCTTGGAAGGTCGGTGTGAAAAAGCAAAGATGTCAGTCAAAAAACGACTCGAAGTGGGGCAAGTTTGTTGTAGTAATGCATTTCTCGAGGGGTTCAAGAACCAGGGGACGAATGGACCAGAGAACCAGTCATATCAAAGAGAATGGACAGATCGACATGCCAAGCGATATGCATCATATTGATCAACATCAACGGTGGAGAGAAGAGGGAAGCAGAGGTGATCGGTAAATCCTCCGACTCCATGATAAGGTTGAGGTGACGAGTGACAGCCCTGAGAATAGACAGATTTGAAGTCCGGCGTTAGAGATCGGCTGTAAAATGAACGGATTAGGGAGGAAGCAGGATTTCCACTACGAAATTTAGTGACTATCATTCGGCCAGGTCGCCAGATCCAGTAGAAATGGACGAGCCGCTGTCTCAGTTGAGGAGGGTCTGTCTCTACATATCATGACGGATGGAAGTGGGAAATGTGAAGGTGGTGGGATGTGAAGGAGTGTGGAGGGTTCACGCGTGGCACCCGCTGACAGCTTGAATTGGCATGCAGCCTTTTCAATGATTGGCCGTATGAAGATTAGTTTCAACCACTGAAAATAAACCATGGCGTTCGATGTGCCAATGATCGGAGCTCATCGAACTGTCTTCGTCCAGCCCCTGATTGTAGGCCCCCACCGAGGTTGTCCGAGGCCGCGATCTGCCCCAGGTTTCAGATGGATACGTCAACTTTCCCTCGACACCCTAGACTTGATTGACGAGATTTGCAAGACACTAACTCGATCGTACGTCTCACTATTTGTGCCTGATACGGATTTCGTCCGTTCCATCACTGGCATCAGTTCAGGGTTATAGTATCGCGGGAGAAAGCATTCTGTACGAAGTGCCATGATGTCCAGCAGGGTACAGTAAATGCAAGCATGAAGGATGCAGAATCAAACACCAACGCAACGAACACCTCCGTGCTCGGACTACTCGGGAGGAGCCGAGTCTGCAATCATCATTGGATCTTGGGATCAAGTGGCGTCCGCGCTAAAGGAAAGCAATGCATTGTGATTTCCTGGTTGAGGGTAAGCTTGCCTGACTGGTCGACCGCAAGCTTTGATGTCTCCAACTTTCACCCAGTTTTAATGGAACTACCCTTTTCTTTTACCCACGGAAAATGCCGAAAGAAGAGAATAGATTTCTAGGATCTTCAAACCCACCGATAAGATTTTGATTTCGATCGTGGGGCCCTGCGAAACTGGGCTTAGACGCAGTCGACGAGGGTTTGCACTTTCTTTTCCCCTTTCGTCGACGTGCTTTTATAAGAACCTTTCAGCCCAGTCTCGCTCCCAAAAAAAAAAATTGAAAGGAAACGCAAAAGAAAAAGGGAAAAAAACAAATAAGAAAGAAGAAAAGTGAAGCTGGATTTATCCTGTCGCGTATTATTTTTAAAAGACTTGCTCTGATCGGAGACAACGACGCAACTATTCGCGAAACCCGCTTCATCCCCCTCGTCTTCAATCACAATCATGACCAGCTCCCAACAGAGTGGTGTGCCCGTGTGCTCGAGCTTTTCTGCCGTCAACAAGGTTCGTTCGCCAAAGTGAATTGCTAACACTGGGAAACCCCAGTGTAAGGCTTGGTACTTGTGTGGGATTCTACTCTAACATCGTGCTCTAGATGCCCGGTGTCCGATGTCCCAACTGTGCTTCAAAGGGACAAGAAGTCTGGGTAATCCCTGGAAAGAGTTGCCATGTTTGCCATACTCCTTGTGCCTGAGTTTGCAAGATACCCTTTTCTTCCTGGCCACTTTTATTTTTCTTTTTACTCCCCGCCACCATCTTTACTATCCGACTCCCTGGCTGGAGAATAGCCAGTCCTCTGCCATGCTCCAAAAATACGAGGACATTCTTCATTTAGCGGCGTTTGAGCGGCATTCAGCAACTTATGGCGTTCTGTTCCTGATTTTTTAAACTATTTTCACGGATTTCTCGCAAATACGATATTGAGAAATTCCTTCAGCAGTCTCTCAGACAACAACCCTCATCGCTTCCGGAAGCGCAGGTTTTGGTAGAGACATCGACCTAGATGACTGGGTTATCATGTTTCATTTACATATTTCGACAGAGCAAGAAACAGTGCGCTTAGAGATTACTTATGTCTCCTTTTCGTGTTCGCGATACCTTGTTACATGCGATTCCTCCAGAATCCTTCTACGCTGTATGCTAGCCGGCCATAATCTCAACCCCAAAACTTGGTCCCACGAGCCCAGTTCCTTCGATCTCCTTATATTTAGATTTAGACTCAGTCTAGCTTTACGATCTACTGTCTAGAACTTCGTACTTTTGTTTCGTATACATGGCCACGTGATACCATGACATCACTGCCACTCACAGTGCCTTCATTAATAATGAATCTCCTCGCAGTCAACCTTGGAACTTGAATTCGGTTGAAGTACAGAACTATACAAATACGATCAGGACGACGTTGGCGTGTTTTGTGTCGAGGACAGTATGGCAGAAATTTACCACGTTGGTACACGCTCCGAGAGCGAGCGTCTCGTGCGAGACTGGGGCTTCCGTCATGTCTTCACCTGGTCAGATGGGAGGTATGGTTGATATACATATGACCTGTTAGAAATGTAGTAGAGTGACTGCGTGACTGACTTGGTGCAGTAATGCATACTATGCACCTCATACGCATGGAGGCCTTACAACCCACCTAATCCGCCGAGGTACATTTATCGTCACGTACCCGGAGGACAATGCAACCCTTCACGGCGGCGAAGTCAAGAAAGAGACCTTTGGTGCTGGGGCGAGAGTTGACGTTCCTGCTGGGAAACTCCACGAGGTTTGGATTGGAGATGAAGGGTGTGAATATGTGATCGGGGAATAGATATCTTGTTACTGAGGATATACAGCTGTTAACGTTTACTATGTATGCATGGGACTCGGACGTCTACGGAGATGAAATGATACCTAGGGATGAGAAGGATGATAAGACCCTTTCCTTGAGCTGAATATAAAAGTCTATTTATGTACCGAGAATATCACGATGACACGTTCTCTTCTAGGTAACGCCTGCGTATTCTACTAGTAGATGATGTCTAGTTCAAAAAGCGGAAATCGAGCCTGCGAGAGTCAGTTATGCGATCCATGATAGAATTAATGGATAGAATGGAAGCATACCTCTTGTTTCCACGGTGTGAGTTCTCCGCCAAATATCTTTCTCGCTCTTCACTGCCCATGTTGTTCCACACGGCGGCATTTTTCCTATTAATATATTAGATGATGTTGAAGAATAACGGATATAGTAGGTATAACTCACTTATTACGCCACTCGTAGTAGTACCAGGCGATTACATACATCACCATACTCCAGGCCGCCATTGCGATCAGAACCTTGTTTCCGGTTCGATATAATGGCTTGTCATCTTCTCGGTAGATCTGTTGGGCCAGAATGTTAGTTAGCTGTCATCAAATAGATGTGAATAGCTTCAAGTCCCACTGACATTATTTCCAATAATATTGCTAACTTGCACTGACATATTGTACAATGCAGTCGCAACAGTCCGAGTTCTGACCGTACCTGCATTACGAGATGTAATGGCCACAACGATAGCATGAACATAAGGCATTCCGATGAGCAAAGTTAAAAGCGCCCATCGAGCCCAGGAGCTAGTACCATCGGGAATAACCTCGAGAGCAATCAATAAAATCAAAGCCCAGAGCTCGGCACCAACACCAAGAAGCAGGCGAATATTGAACTTCTCCGAAATCCAAGTCCAAGCTAGCAAGTTGAGGATAAAGACAACAGAGGATGGGATAGTGAGCAAGTTGGTGTGGAAAGTGCTGAACCCTAGCGACTTCAGTTGAAGACTGATATATGATGTCGCTGGTGTGTTGGGGATCATCCAAGTCAAACCAATGATGTAGATCACCCACATATCATAGTCCTTGAGAGCATGCCATAGCATTCGGGGAGTGACAGCTTGACGGTTGTGCATACCACCTTTACTAGGATCATCACGCAGGATACGATTGACCATAATTTTCTCTTCATGCTCATTGAACCAGCCATCTTTACCGCGGAATCTACCCTTGGTTTGAGTTGGAGATGGTGGCATCCAGAAGGCGGCAATGATACCAATCACACCAGTAATAAGACCCTCAAATGCGAAGAGATATCGCCAACCTCCCTTTCCATCTGCGTCCCGAATGTGCAAGAAACCGAATGCGAGGAATGCGCTCACAATTGACGTACCCTGGTAAGCGACCCAGAAGTAGCTCAGACGGATGGGAAGCTCCTTCGACTTGTACCAGAATGAAAGGAAGAGAATTGTATCGGGGATACTATTGAAGTGTTAGCATGGAAGACAAAATATTGCAAGAGGGCATCATAATTGAACGTACAAACCACCCTCGAGAAGACCTAGCAAGCATCTAGTCACGAAATATGTGCTTCGGTTCTTCACAAAAGCTTGACAAGCAGCGACTAAACTCCAAGAGATCATTTGAACTGGAATCCAGCGATCAGGACCGAACCATTTAGAAAGTAGTTGAGATGGAAGTTCCGCAGCCAAGAAGGTTACTAGGAAGATTGTCTGGCCGGTGTTGTAGTCGTTGGTGTTCATGCCCAGGTCATCTAGCATATTGTCGGATGTAGCTTGGACAACATTTCCTCGATCAAGTTGCAATGCAAAGAAGGTGATACAAGCAAAAGTACAAATGCGCCAATCAATCTAAGAAAATCGCTTTAGTATATCAAATTTTTCTTTTGAACAATGAAGAGTCAATGGGCTGCCGTAAACACACCTTTTTCAAAACTGCCTTTTCCTCTGCCTCTGTCCACTCAAAGTCAGGATCCCAGCGATGAGCTCCCTCATATTCCGGAATGGGCTTGTAGTATCGAGGATCCTCGGTAGTATCAAAAGCACAATCGATTGTCTTTACAGTGCCTCGACGGCCGGTTAAGGTGGACTCAGTATCACTTGCAGAATCAACCTGTGGTGTAACCTTGGACGCATATTTGTCCATGTCGGAGCCAGAGCTCTTGGCTTCTTCTATCGTCATGACTGTCTAAGTGGTGATCGAAGTACGATCTAACACGACGAAACAAATACTGATTGAGAATAGTTCAAAGAAGAATGGGCATCACTAGCTATAAGAAGGGCCAGAGCACAGAAAAATTCTAAAGACCTATGCACCCACAGCGAGTATCAACCATCTTGGCTTTCTATCACGCCATAATTTGGCAGATTCAGATAATCAGATAGGCGCATTGAAGCTACAAAACAAGCCACGCGGTGGATCGAGGATGAGTCTCGGTTCGATCTCCTGCAGGTCCTCTGTTCGGACCCCAATTCAACCAGGAAGGTGGCTAGAAAACTTCAAAAGGAGAATCAAGATATCTATCAAGCACAGGAGGTTATGGGCATGGCGAGGGCCAAATTGCGTTATAAAGAAGACCCGTGCGGACAAGTATCATGGTCAATACAATGAAATAAAGGGGAGACAGGGAGAAGATCAGGAGTGTGAACTGCTTAATTCGTTGAATACTTCCGGTCTGACGGGCGATATCGTGGAGGCATTTCCACAGAAGTCTTTTCGGTTGGCTGAAGCACGCAAGACAGGTCGAAGTGACGTTAGGCTCGACGAGTTAAATGTTATCCAATGCGCATGGATGTTGTTTTAGCTTGACTCCACTGGTTGCTCCACTAAGAAATGGCGTCGTTTTGGAGTTGAGATGAGTTGACCTCGAACCGACCTCGGGAGATGCTGCGTCATTGCGATGATTTTCATATATTTATGGATTGGATGCCATACGCGAGGATATTTAAGATAGAAAGCTGTTGAGCATAGCATGAGCTAAATCATCGGTTATTTTATATGCATCGTGCATCTTTCTCGTGGACTACTAAGTACGGACCAGCCCAGCCCTACTAGCCATTCGGATCGTTCAGCCCTAAATAATCCACCACGAAATTCTGAAAAGAAATCAATCTTCCAAGGGGAGTTCTCAAATTAAAAAGAATCAATCAGGTATTTTGAGATAGGAATTCGTCCGAGGCATCCTAAAACCTCCGAGTGGTTAGAAGAGAAAGACTTGTGTTTGTTAGCCTTGCGTGAGGATTGCAAAGTAGCACGCCATTAACACGAAATTTACTAAAAACACAAAGAAGAAAAGGTTAGGTCAAAAATATAGTTATGCAATTCACTTGAACTGGTACTCTAGTACATACATAGAATGTTGCACGCAATCTGATTGAATTGCTTAGACTTCACAGTCCGGCTGGTCGCTAATACGCCATTTCCATCACGCCATTCACGCTTTGTATAACGCAGCAAGAGACCAACGAGATTGACTGCATTCCGATAACCCGACAACCCCGCAGTCTACAATTGCCAAAGAAGGTACTGATCGTATGAAATTCACGTTCGGATTATATATCGAATCAGAGTCTCCTCTCGCGATCATTGCGCCATCACCCCCAGACTGCATGATTCGGATAGTTAATGCCGGGAATGGAAACATGGCAGAGTATATAAAGTTGGAATATCTGTAACCTAGTGCCTTTCTTCGACCCTGAAGAACCTTCAAAAATCGATCGCACTACACCTGATACTAGTAGAGGTGATATCGAACTTCAAGTTCAAGTCTAGGACTCGGAATATCGATTACATCGAATATACCTCGGGATACTGCTAGCCTATACTACTAGTAGCAGTGCGATAGTACATACGGGAAACTCCCTGTCAACATTCAATACTTTCCTCATATTCGATTAACTTATTCTACTCGATTGACATATAAATCATGGCTCCCGCTCTCACCGAGTCTGTGGGCCTTCGCGATGCCACATTCAGGGTTCCTCACAAAACCGATGCCGGCCACAACAAGGAAAACCTAATCGGATATGCTTACGAGAAGGATCCTGAACTTAAGGGCACAGACAAAATTGCTCCAGCTACTTATCCCAATTACCTCCCTGTCTGGGACAATGAAACAGCCAGGTAAATAACACTCAGTGGTCATATTATATACGCAGAAAGTCTCCTTATGAGCCTATCACTCACGAAGAGATAGATATCCTCCTCTCACCCTCTTCGAGCATTATGATCATGGCAAAGACGCAGACCCCAAGTTCCCCGATCTCTTCCCTAAGGATGGCCCCGCCAAAGTCGATGAAATCACCCCCTTCATTGGCTCTGAGGTTCACAATGTCCAATTAAGCAAGCTGTCACAAGCTGGCAAAGATCAGTTGGCCCTTTATGTTGCTCAACGTCGAGTAGTTGGTACGTTTTAACTCCCATTTCAAAGTTGAAACGAAGACTAATAAGCCCCACAGCCTTCCGTGACCAGGACTTTGCATCCCTGCCCATTCAAGAGGTCGTCGACTATGCCGGCTACTTTGGCCGTCACCACATCCACCAAACTTCAGGCGCACCTAAGGGCTTTCCAGAAATTCACCTGGTCTTCCGAGGCGCCGACGATCGAACTGGTGCCAATTTCCTTGAAAAGCGCACTAACACTATCACCTGGCACTCGGACGTGACCTTTGAGAAGCAACCACCCGGTACAACATTCCTCTATGTTCTCGATGGCCCCACGACCGGTGGTGACACCCTTTTCGCCGATATGGCACAGGCTTATAGACGTCTGTCTCCGGAGTTCCAGAAGAGACTGCACGGCCTGAAGGCCGTTCATTCGGGCGTTGAGCAAGTAAATGCCAGTCTGAATGGGGGAGGTATTGCGCGCCGCGATCCTGTCACCTCAGAACATCCTATTGTTCGGACGCACCCGGTGACAGGTGAGAAAGCTCTCTACGTCAACCCGCAATGTAAGTTCTGATCGAGCCCGTGCCATTGAGATGAAACTCAACATTTGGCAATGATGCAAATGGATACTGACAGTCACAGTCACCCGACACATTGTCGGATACAAGAAAGAAGAGTCAGACTACCTGCTAAAGTTCCTCTTCGATCACATCGCGCTCTCGCAAGATTTGCAGGCCCGTATTCGGTGGAAGAAGGGTACTGTGGTTGTTTGGGATAATAGGTTGGCGGCTCACTCTGCCGTATTCGACTGGGAAGATGGTCAGCGTCGACACATCGCGCGTTTGACTCCGCAAGCGGAGCAGCCATATGAGACGCCATTTGAAGGCTAGAGATGCCAAGTTTGTTTATAATGACTATTTCAATCAATGATACACCAAGTCAGAGAAGACTTTTTTGTTCAACTGCCATTCTCGAAGTGAGAAATAGAATGGAGAATCACTATGGACGTATCATGCAGGGGCTTCGATAGAATGCGTAGGTAATGGCACTCAAACGGAGTTTGAGATCGAATTCGCCTGCTCGCGGCTGAATCGACTAAGAAGGCCAACCTGCCATTCATTGAATCTTTTCGCTGAAAATGGGAGCATATCATTGCTTCTTTGGAGAGATGTAGACAACGAAGTCATGGTTGAAGATGGCAACTCAAGCTCTTCTACGGATAAAGGACTCGCTTTTCCGAGTTCCGGGGTGAGAAATTTCTCGACGTCATCAGTAGCTTGATAGAACACTTTCATGGCTTGTTGTGCGCTGATACTGCATCCGGAAGATGAATTTGAATACCGTAGATCGGGGTTGAAGACCCAAAGCTGGATTTTGATATTAGTTTCCACGTCTAATTCTTTGACAACTGAAGAGGGAGATCTACCAAGAGTCCCGTTTTCTGACCACAGTGAACGACAAACCGGCGAGCACTCTCCCGCTCAATGAGCTCAAGCAGTTGTGCTGTGACGATTGCTTCTTCGGGGTGACTTTGCCATTCGTTCTCTGTATGGGACGTAGAGTTTGTATTCAAGGAAACATTAGCCTTGAGCAGTCGCCATCCTTTGGCTGAGGCATCTTCCATGCCGATAATATTGTTGCAATTGATGCACTCCAAGGTTCGAAGCTCTGAAGCTTTTGCGCTGGATTTGGTTTCTTCTTGATCACTCTAGACGAATTGCTAGTTAGCAGCTGGGACTAACTGAAAAATACTGAGAAATGATTTCTTTTCAAGCAATATATTGCATTAAAATTTGCTTTAAGAAGGCCTTGAAATAGGGCCAATAATGTATAGACATATTGTTTGATGTGCCCCCTCAGGAACGATGGCCTCCACTGTTCTGGGCAGAGTTCAAAGAACCCAGACCACCGTTATTGAAGAAGAGTGTGCTAAAAAAAAGCCAGAGACAGCAGTCAAAATGACCATTGAGACAGGAAGTAGAAGAAAGCGAAATCCATCTCGTGAAAGAGGATATCTGCTCTCCAGTACCGCTGAAACGATTGCCGAAATGGCTGCCATCTGACTGGCCACAAGATGCACAGACGTTTGTCTAGGGCAATAGTATCGGAGGCCACCCCATGGGCACGAAATGGTCTCCTTCTGGTTACCCGGGTCAAAAGAAGAAGGTCATTTGAAAAAGAAAGCAGGATTGGATTGATAAATACAACATGATATCTGGGGCAAGCTCACCTTCTTCAAGCCTACACAGTCGGACATTGTCAATAGGAAGGTCGCAGTGTCTATCAAAACAGTACCAGGCATCGCTTCGACACGACTAGATGCACCATATCCCTTGACCTCGGCAGTTTGTTCCTCAATCATCAGAGCGGCCGTAGCTTCGGACTTGGCATCACCTTCGTGGGGATCGGGCTTATGACAATGCCAAAAGTCCATCATCTCTGCCCAATTTCCACTCGGCAGATCTTTCCAGCTCCAGTCACTAGGGGCTTTGTTTTCCTCCTCGGGAATATTAGGGCCAATTTCTGATTTGAGGAAGGCTGTATCACAGTTTCGGCAGCGAATACGAGTAAAGGGAGACATGTCTGCAGCTGTCCAGGGTACGTAATCGTCCATAATTTCGTCACGGGGAGCAAGGACCGTCTCCTTGGCGTCTATAAGCATCCTGAATGAGTAGTCATGGCTAGGACCATTGGATTGTGAAGGTTTATGCATGATTGTTGGTTTGGGGTTCGTGGTCAAGGCTCGGCGAGACGCATCGCTGACACGCGCAGGAAGCTTGATTGTCTCTACCACATCTTGAAATGGCTCTGGTAGCGAGACTGTGACTGCCCTGCATGATTCTGAGAGCTGTATGGTTGGTTGAACGCTTGTTAGTGCATGAGGGAGGGAAACATAGAGGGTGATTTGCCGAATATTTGGCAGAAGCTCAGCGTGTAGATAGAGAAAATCGTCTGTATTTGAGCTAGACATGACCACTCAATCAATTCTTTGCGATCTTGAGCTTCAATGTTCGTGCAGAGTAAAGAAACGGGGCAAACTGGAGAAGCAACGCGTTGACGATCGTCGCGATCACGTGAGTTTGGCGGCGCCTCACGTGGGGAAACAAACGGTTCAGCTTGTCATCTTCAACATTCCACCATCCAGACTGATTTTGATATCGCAATTTCTACATCAGGGCTTGGGTTTGCTTGGGTTTACTTGGGTGGAAGACAGATCTACACCAAAATACATTACTTGTGATCACCGATGGGAGAGAAAATGATCGCTTTTTGGTCAGATATATTTATCGCGGCACGAAGTACATACACGAATTCCAACAACATACAAGACATAACATAAACAGCATTCGGTCACACAATTATTTCCACTCAACTAATATTCAAACAGCAGACATCACCGAACCGAGAAGAAGCATAATTATTCGAAGGGCAGCTGGTATGCATGAACAACAGGCCAGTCCCATATGCAAGATATTCATGACAAAAAGAAAAAAAAAACAAAAAAAAAAACAAAGAAAGTATAGTCTCAAGATGATTGCGTTGAAGTGAGCCCGCTCACATGCAGGAAGTTGCAAATGTCTTCGCAAGCATTCTTCAAAGACTTCTCTGTCTTCCACTGGAGCTCTTCCCGTGATCGGTCTGCCACTGCAACGCAATAACCAACGTCGCCTGGACGGCGATCAGCCTCCTTTCGGGGGATGGGCTTAGAAGAAACGTCTTCCATAGTGCTAACCACATCAAGCACAGAGTTTCCGGATCCAGTGCCCAGATTGAAAGTGCGGAAGTTCTCGGCCAATTTTCCTTCATTTGCAGTGCTAAGGGCTGCAATGTGACCGCGAGCTAGGTCAGTGACGTGGATGAAATCCCGGACTGCAGTTCCGTCCACAGTGTCCCAGTCGCTTCCAAACATTTGAAGTTCAGAATATTCACCAGTCATAACTTTGACGACAACAGGGAGCAAATTGGTGGGAGCCTGTCTTGGGTCTTCGCCAAGAAGCCCAGAAGGATCACAACCGACGGGGTTGAAGTATCGAAGAGCGACAATAGTCCATTCAGGGTCGGAAGCTGCAAGATCGGCAAGAATTGTTTCACAGATCCATTTTGTACGCCCGTAGGGGTTCGTGATTCCTGTGGACCCGGGCTGAGCGATCTGCACCACTCCAGCATCGTCGGTATATTCCTCTGTTTTGTGTACACAGAGCTCCTCTTTCAAAGGCAAACCGGAGGTTGCAAGTGTGCCATACACAGTTGCTGACGACGAAAAAATGAAGGTTTTGATGCCAAAGTCTCCAAGAGTCGTAGCAAAGTCAATGAGACCGCTAACGTTGTTGGCATAATATTTCAATGGCTGCCGAATACTTTCCTCGACGGCTTTATAAGCCGCAAAGTGGATCACACCCGCGATTTTGGACTTTGGGACTCCCCATCGTGACGGAAGTCGATATTCTTCCAACAGAGGCCGAAGAGATGAAGTATCTCTGTAATCATGTTGGTGCAGCCTTAATGACGGCATTTTAGTTCCGTTATCGTCGTGGAACTTTTGAGCCAGGATACGGATGCGATCAAGGACCTCTACAAAAGCATTGCTGAGGTTGTCGATCACAATGACATTATAATTGGCTTTGAGAAGTTCCAATGTGGTGTGACTTCCGATAAAACCAAGGCCACCAGTGACCAGAATATGATGGCTCTCCGATGGCAATCTTTGCAAAAGCTCATCAAGGTTGTCGAATAACAAGGACGACTCAGTCGCTGGTGTATCCACGAAGGGAGGCGACTCAGTCTCCACGGGAGTGCTCGCATTTGACCTTTGAAGACTGTCCATGATTGAAGGTCTATGGAATGGATGAAAAGAAAATAACGTCAAAAGCGGTAGTATGAGATCGTGCTGACCAGCAATTGACGCCGATGCTTAGTGCCAATTTCTTTATCACGCCGAGAAAGAAAGAAGACTTTATACGCTATTTGAGACAGTAAATAACATCCACCTGGAACCCACAGGCCGCCACCCTTGATTTATATGCTTCACGGAGACCCCGTGCGGCCTTGTTGCCTCGAATTCTCGTTTAGCTTCGCTTGTATCAATTGTGGCATATCCTCACCACCGGCTCAGCAAGGAATCAGCAACGCTCTTCGGCCGGCAAAAATGACATACGAGCACATCAAATCGATGACGCATAAGCCGACATGAAAAACGAAGAGAAGGGGCGAGAGTGAGTGCAACCAAAGAACAGTCGGGCAGAATGCCCGTGGTGGGCCATTCGGCTGGACTTTGTCCACCGTTCCTTTTTCTCTCCAGACCCTAAGCGCCTCCACTGGATACCGCAGGACGCTCGACTTGCATAGCTCTCATCTCAGATCCTGCATCTTATGGTCGAGACCCTCCCCAGTCGATTTGGAGTGGCGCAACTAACAAACGGGGCAGGGCTGCGCCTGGTCGACTTGGGATTTTTCTGAACTGCCAATACACATGTTTCACTTTGTAGTTTTTATATGCAACAATAGCAATTCTGTTCTCTTAGAGACCATTTCGCATTTATTTTCCAACATTTTCTCTTCCTTTCTTCTAGTTCTATCTCATTCTACCCATACTCCACCATGTCCACCTCATCCACAGAAAAGCACGTGAGTTCGCGCGGCTGTCTTAAGTCTCGACGCTCTCGAATTATTGCAGGCCTTGTTGTCTTCGTTGTGATTCTTGCTGCCGTCATACCACCTGTCGTTGTCACTACCCTTCGCAAAAAGCACAACAGCATGGGTCCAAAGTCCAAAGTTTTCGTACCACTCTATGTGTACCCAGCTCCGGGAGCCTGGTCTCCGCTAGAAGATGTGTATGTTTCATTCTTTCAATTCAGCCCAATTCAGACCTTTTCCCCGATCCCCTCCCGATCCCCAGGCCCAATTCAATCCCAAGCTACCGACAGGCCGCCACAGGGATGTCGCAGCATGGATACTATTGTGTCTTTTGAGCGCCGAGCACACTAAAGAGCATCCACACCGTTCCATAATCGGCTTTTCCAATGGTCATCTGAAAAAAACCAGGCCAATTGTGCAAAATTTCCCTCAATGCTAATTTAGAAATAATACCAGGGTCTCTGCTCATCCGGATGTGAATTTTACTGTCGTAATCAACCCAGGAAATGGTCCAGGGCCTAATTCCCTTCCGGATGCAAATTATACGCGTGAAATTCCCAAACTCGCTTCTCACGCCAATGTACGCTTGCTGGGATATGTTCATACCACCTATGCCCAGCGTAACATTTCTCTCCTTCGCAAAGATATTGAGACCTATGCAGCATGGCCAAAGGTTTCCTCAAATCCTGACTTAGCTGTTCGGGGTATATTCTTTGATGAGACTCCCCAGCAATACAGTGCCAATGCCGTGGCTTACCTCCAAAACCTGACGGACTTTACCAGGGGGTTGAATGGTCTTGGCTCGAACCCTTTTGTGAGTTTTTGAATTTTCATTTCCCCTTTGAGCTATCTGCCGCCATTCAAGACGTTTTCCTTGTGTCTCTTTCCCCTTGCATCAAGCCCCCCTCCCCTGGTTCTCGCGTGGTTCTATTCCCAGAACCACGCTTTTGACCCATAGGTTAACGCCCAGGCTACATTGAAACCTATCCAAAAAAAAGGGCCCAATCTCCTGATTCAATTAAGATACTTTGGGTCCATATTTGGTCTTCTGAAGCGAATTACTCAGAAACTAACCCCATCATCAGATCGTCCACAACCCCGGTGCTATTCCGGACTCGCGGTACCTCCCATCGGCAGACTCAACTGTCGTTTTTGAGGAGACGTACAACACATTCCAGACACGGAACGGAGCGAACTTGTTCACGGCGATCCCGGACAGCAATCGATCGCAGCTTTGTGCCGTGATCCACTCTGTTCCTGATTCAGTGGAGGGGTCGAAACTACGCAGTCTAGTGAAGGAGGCCCGCAAAGTGGCGGATGAGCTCTTCATCACTCACCTTAGTACCGATTACTATGCTAGTTTTGGGTCCCAGTGGAGCGAGTTTGTTGATTTGATGGACAAATGAGTGAAGAATGGCGTTAGCCGGAAGTGGATACTGTAATGATCTTTTCTAACGAGGATATGATGTGTTGACTGATCAGTTTCTAAATGATTCTTTTTGAGGATAGTCTGGTTGCTTTTTCCAAGAATTTTTACTTTTATTTTTATTTCTCATTTCTTTTTTCTTTGTTATTCTTACGCTTCTACGGACGATCCTGATTAGGGCATTCGGTAATACGTTGAGTGGCATGCAAAAAATTTTCACCACCTTGTGTTTTTTTGACTTCGATAAATGACCCAAGAAATTAGCTGCATGCTTTGAAAGTCCGCGAGAAAAGCCAATAATAGAAAATAGAAGACGTAAATCTCGTCAACGATGACAAAAGGACGTAGTCCAGCTTAGGATGTTTGTATGTCGTTGTTCCAAGGTAAAGTGGAGTCCGGTTGTGTATTTTTTGTAATTTTCAAAAGAGATTTCGTATTTGTATCTGTAGGATTTCTCAGTCACCGACAGAACAATTTTGCACTGTGGCGTCCTATAAAACATAGCTTTGTCTGGGCATTGGAATAATTGAGCGCCAGATTGATTGATTCGGAGCAAGTTGCTACTACAGTCTCATTACTCCGAAAACCTCACCAGGAGTTAATGAAATGATACTGGGTGGCTGATCGGGCAGTAAAGTTGGAAATCATGCGTAATGGCAGAGCTGAAATAATCTCATGCGCTAAAAGCAAGCAAAATTGACGTGAAAGGCTTTTTTATTATTCCTTTTTCCTCCCAGAAACCTTGAGCCACCTTCCTTACTAGGAAAACAGATTAAACAATATCACTTTTCTTTCGCTAACGTTGGCCAGTCGGGGATATTGTGCTTGCCAGTGACACAATGAGACCTACATGACCTGTTCAGGTTGACCAATGTAATATAGCTCAATTCTCTCATTTTCGAAAGTGAAGAGTCTAACGCATATACTAAAACATCAAATGCATTCTACTGCGTGTCTCAAGAATAGATGCAGATCGATCGACTTCAATTGAGGAGAGTACGCAAAATAACAAAACGGGAACTAAAGCAATATTCATCATTATATTGCAATATACTAGTCTGTCATGGATTGATTGATAATTAAAAAGACCGGTGAAAAAGTTGAAACCGCGATGTCACACCTGACAAAGATCCTAGGCATGTATGCCTGGATGTAGACACTGTAGATGACACTATGAATATTGCAACACCACGCTACAATGATATGAGACACAAGAATAAAGTATAGCCTAGTGTGCCTTAGGACTATTTCGAATTTCCCCCTTAGTTTTGCAAAAGGGAAAGACGAGAAATGAATGCTATAAGGTGAAGGCATATAATCAAATCTAAGCTGACGGTCCGAAGAACTGGTTACACAGGGAAATGCCCGAGCCCTGGAAAAGAAAATTCATGGAGCTAGAAAGTAATGAGACGATTACTTGTGCAATACAACTGTTACAATGGGCATAGTGCTTCTGACTGGAAGTTACTAGTAACTTGACAAAAAACTTCTTTGAGACTAAGTCCGAATACCTCCTAGAAAGCCAGTTTCTACCAAGCTCCACTTTCAGCCAAGCTCGCAAACCGAAACCAACATGAACGAATCATTCTTGGCGTTTCAACATGCTCAAGTAGCGGGGAGTGTCTCCTCGTGGTGGCAAGCAGATGCGTCGGGGTTGAATTGCATTTTCCATCGCACGGGCCGTGAGAGTTTTGATCTGTCTCTTTAGTTGGTAGTTGGACAGTGCGGCATTGCATTTGCCGATGAGGCTATCGATGAAACAAGCAATGGCGAGGAAAATCCTCGCGATCGTCGGAGTCTGGCCTAGCTTGTTTGGAATATGGACAGAGTCGATCTTTCAGAGTCACAACAGCCTTCAAGGTCGAACAGCATTGTTCTGTACAAATAAATTTACGCGAAGGACTTGCGGGGGCGATGGGGCCTCCTATTGTTTGCAGCCCGTCCCTTCATGCATGAAGCGGGGGAGTTCGAAGCGTTAGTCGAGTAGGATGCCTTAAGTCGACATCGTGGACTTTGTTGCCTCCACTCCGTCCATGTACTATCACGACTGGGCCCAGCAGTCCGGTTGACAGAAGTCCAGCCGAGGAAGTTTGCACTTCACTGGCGAACCCGTCCTCAGCCGGGCAAACCCGAGAATCCTTCGAAGATTGACATCCGACATAATTCCGAGCGCATGAAATTCCAGAATTGCTTGGCATAGAGTGAAAATATCAGCTGTCGCTTCCAGATTTTAGTTATCTTCCATCTATGTATCTCACCTAGGACCATACTCCGGTCGAGACCGTCGCACGCTCATGACTCTCTTCCTTCCCGTACCTATTCAGGTAATGATCCGGTTCAAGTGGAGTGTAATGTGGGTTCGAGCTCGGGAGATATTTCTCCAGATCATTCAAGGCCAATGATGTCCATTCGATGAGAAGTTCGTTCAGGAACCGGACAGATCCGCCCGGGAACCACTCAGGCGGTCGATCTTAGCGCTGTTGTATACCATGTCTCCGTTTTAAGCGCTATCTCGAACGAACGTTTGCATTGCTTTTCTTTTTCTGCAGAGTCTGCATGAATTGTGACCTGAAGAACAAGGCCAGTCGCCTGCATTCTGGATCAATCAGAAAATATACTAGTCCTCCAATAGTACGGCCACGGAAACAAATTTGGTGCTGACTGATATCATTTTGTGATATTAGCTTCATGCTTGAAGTAAGCGAGAATTTGCGACTCTTCACCGGTAGATGGGCCCTGTCGGTGATTTGCCACCATACTACTCCGTACTATGTATTTAGGAGGTGCTCTGCCCCATAGCTTTAGCTTGGCTGTGGCTGTGGTCGTGGCTGTCATGGAGTTGCTGGTATTTCACGCAGAAAGTGTTTCTTAAGGGAAGTATTTCGATTGAGCTGAAGCTGTGTCACGGAATCAGAAGATTACGTGCCGACGAGATTGAATGTCTGACATGTTCTACGTGATTTGTCGGTGAAGTGAAAAGCTGAGTTGTTCTGTTGATGTAGATACAGTAACGAAAGATAAAAAATACGCAGAGAATTTCCGGCTAAATCAACGGACATCTGAAAATTACGAATGTGGAGAATGACCTCTATGTAATTTACACGTGTGCCAATAATACAAGAGAATACAAAATTACGACTATTAACGACCCTAATGCATTGCGAATTTGTCAATCATCCTTGTCATTTCCAATACGAGAACCTCTTCAAAACATAACCAATACCCTGCTGAGCCTCGTTCAAGGCTCTGCAGATGCCAAGCGTGCCAATATATGCCAAGACTCGGGCTGTTGGGAGATCGATCGCCCTTAGGCAATCACCGAGGGAGCTTGGGCAATCCAGTCTGGCATCTCGGAAAGAGTGCCGAGACACACTCAACAACATGAGATAGGAAGCCAATTTGCCCAGGAACTAATGCAATGAAACAATAAGAATCATACATAGCAATGTTGATCAGGAGATGGTTGCAGTATTTTCTCTTTGTTAGGTGCTATTCTCGGATCTCCGGATAATGCCTTATACGAAAATAGACAGACCAAACATTGGCAAAGCTCGTCATCCTATTCACCGGGATAAGGGATCTAATGCACACACAATTGGCTTTTATGACACGTTTTTTGAAGTCCGAAGTCCGGTTTGAAAGTCCACGAACTAGTGAATGGCTCGCGCATGTATTCGTGGATCCAACGATCTGGATCCTCATCCGACGCTAACGACGAGAAACCGCGGGCCCAACGTGTTCGACTCAATAGCTTCACTGTATGCGAGTATGAGGCGTCAATGTATGGCCTCTGGAGGCGAGGTTCAAATACCCCATTTTACATTTTAACTACGACAAGATTCTGTGAAGGCTAGATTCTGGAGGTGCCCGTTTGCTTTGAAAAAGTACCATGGCTCCTTACTAAACAGATTAGTGCTGAGTGGATGAATGGTGGGTGTGAAGCCGAGGTGTTAGGAAGAAAAACCGAGCAAAAGATACCTGAAAATAAGTATCGGTGAGTTCTCGGGTTGAGAGGCTTTACGGCCGTAAGGCTTGATTTAAGCTTGAGTCGGGCTCTGAAAATGGACTCCGATGGTGATGGCTTGTGAGAAGGTGAGAAATTCATGTGTGATTGCTGTTATTGGTGGTATTATCTCCAATTCGAGTCTATCGTCACTGACACAGTTTAAAGCGCGTAATAAGACGTCTGAAAGCAAATAGATTGGTACATAGTATTCTGAGTATCGTGAAGACAATGAAACTCTACAAAGGATATGGTACGAAGTTGAAGCTATCAAGAACAGTATTCCACCCAGTTGTCCAGGTTCATATTCTTGATGACAGTGGAGAAGTCGGACGCACTGTCCGCGTCACAGGCAGAATTCTTTTGTTTAGCAGTGACTGCATTGTTATTGTTAGTGTCGTCTCCTTTGGGATATTCGATGTGGAAGACAGGCTTGTTGGCATGCGTGAAAGCGGCGTAAGTATCGCATTCCTCATACTGAGCGCACTGCTCATTGACGGACCATTGCATGTTGCCGAGGACATCACCAATGATACTGCCTCCATTTTTCAGTCCAATAGACATTCCTCGTTTATGAGCTTCACCCGCAAGCCAATTGACAAAGTCAATCGCGTCATCTTGGGTCAGCTTCAGTCCATTCGAGTTGTCATAGGCATCTATGTTGTCCGGATCCACTCCGTCACATCCCTTCTCCTTTGCCAGATCGAGACGCCACTGCATGATTTTGCGAACTTTTTTAGAATTGGTGTCAAGCCAGCGCTCGCCGGGCCAGTCATCGAGGTTACTACCCAGGTCTGACTTGCTGAAATTGCCGGCATCAACACGCCATTCTTCGTAGGTGCCGGCGGAAAAGTAGCAGATTACTTTGCGATCCATGCCTTGGAGCTCGGAGATCATGGACTTTGGATTATCGAATAGGTCAATGTCATAGACATCCGCGTCGACTTTCGTATCGTTCAGCTTGTAGAGCAGTTCGATCTGCCACTTGACGCCAACTTCCGGTTGCCATTTTGCTGTAGTGTTGCCTCCAGTTGTGCCGTTTCCTCCACTGCCACCACCTCCAGTATGCCCCTCATTGTCACTATCATCGTTGTCGCCATTATTCAAGCCGACTCCCAATCCAACTCCGAGACCGACGCCGAGCGCGACAATGATCAGCCCGATAATGGAGAAGAGGAAGACCTTCTTCTTTGTGGACCAGTTCCACCAACCTCCTTTCGAGGACATTTTAATGAGTTGAGAGATTAGAACGAATGAATATCAATATTTGCGATAAAAAAGAGAGGCGGGCGAGGTGTATTTCACCGGTCAAAGTAGTCTGCAATTAAAGTCACCGTTGTTCGCCTGGCATGATCACGGGGAACCCGGATCGGCGCTGTGTGATTGATAAAGTGGTATTAATATCGAGAATGTAACAAATCAAAGAGTTTCTCAGGGAGATAGGCACATTTAAGCTCAAAGAAAAAAAAAGGGTCAGGGTCTAGTAAGGGTCACAAGGCTGGCGGGGCTGAATTTCTCTCTGGGGGGGAGGGGGCGATTCCTTCGTAGGCAACCACCAAAGTCTTCCAATGTCACCCTAAAAGCAACAAAGCTGGGGGAGCTGATACTTTGAAAACTGGACCTGTGGCTTCCAGTGCATCGAATGATGCAGGGGGTGATGGGGGAGAAAATCTAGGGTCTGCAGTGATGAATGGCAGAGAAGAACAAAGAAGGGCGGGAAGCGTGGGAAACCCTGGCGCCTGGAAATAACACCGCAGTAGGAGAAACAGCGCCACAGTTTGGAATTAGGGCTGCGAGTGCTGACGGTGGAGAAAGGACTTGGACCACATGGGTTCGAAATAAGGTGGTGGAACCAATGTTGATCTACCGCGATCAGCGATGGACCCAAAATTGTCTTCCTCGACAGTAATTGCCGTAGAATGAGAAGAGATGTAAAGAAAATTGTGAAAGTACAGGCCTAGACAAATCTAATGCGATGAAATTTGGAGATTCCACCATTGACCCGCTGATGGCGCGAGTAGCTCGATCACCAACACTAAAATAGACAAAAAGCCAAGGAGCTAGATGAAACTAAAGATGACAAAAGTAGTGCAACCGCCCGTGTTCCAGACCGAGACCGGATCATCTCTGCCTCACGTACTCCATACTATGTACAGCAAACGATGTTGAAATTAGAACGGTGGCCACAAGATACTGGAATCGTTCAGCCAGCCCTCTCAGGAACAATCGGTACCTCCCGAGCGCCGACTCTTACTTGGACTGGGCGTATCGCCCTTGTGACAGCTTCGATGGGATGTGATGTGTTGAGGCGGTGATGAGAAGATAGCATACTGTAGGCATGAGAAAAGGGCATTTGCCTCTTCCAAACCATTCAAGACACATCCAATCATTGTTCTCATCACGGATGCATGCGCTGGCAAGCGCCTTGGAGCAGCGGTGGAGGTGGATTTACGATCTGTGGAGACTTTTCGGTTCGACGACGTTTTTAGGGTATCACACCGTGTATAGTCTTTTCATCCCCCGGTTAATCTGGATGTTTTGCAAATACGAAGTTAAATTACAGTACTATGAATGGCGTGTATTTGTAATATTACACGCTGTATTATGCCAAGCGGACGATGCATGCCCTAAGGTACACTTCATATTCCGGTCAGCCCTAGCCACGCCCCCGGCAAATGCATGATTCGATTGCTGATCTAGCCATTTTCCCATCTTCCGGGAATGATCGGCCTGAATCTAAGACATGCAAAGAAACTGATCGACCCTCCCCACCTTGAGTCGCTGGATCTGAGCTCCGTACAAGGATTCCCCGGTCATGTTTACCTAGCAAACGTTCGCTTATGCATGGAGCGTGAAAATAAAGAGGAAATAATTGATCCGTTCCTTCATTTTGAACTTGATTAAATTTCAGGCCCATTACTATGACACAATTCAACAAACATCACTTTCTGTTCAACATCGCTTGAATTTGCCTCCTCCACATACAATGTACACTCCACATCTCCATGTCTCCACTCGTGGAGGAGTTTCGACCAGATCGCAGCGTGAAATGTAAAATCGACTTTTAATACAGACAGTACAAGCTAGGCTCATTTCATTTCCTAGCGTGCAGGTTAAGTAATGGAATTTTTGATTCATAATACCCTAAGTCCGTTGAGTACTGCCACAAAGATGACAACGCCGATCGCTTGATAATCCCATCCGTCAATCCGCGGACGCCACAGCCGGAAGCTCTAAGGTTATAGGTACCACTGTTTGGCGTGCTAAGGGGGTTTGATCGGGTTTGGTTGAATAACTCCGAATGGAGGAGCTCATCTCGGCCGCTCTCGGCCGCCATGCCAAGATCACTGTCTCAAAGCGAAACTTCACCACGTCCTTTTCTTCTACTAGTCTCGCACAGACACTTAAAGGAAAAATGCGGCGGAATAACTCCCACTATACGAGGCCAACGGCAGGCAAAAAAATTTTCCACGCGGGCCACAGCCTCAATGACCTAGTCAGTCTTCCCCGCCGTTAGGGCTTACGGATTAAGTTGTTGGTGCGGTTTTGTATGTGCTGGCAATGATTCTTTTCAACGAGTCATCTTGGCATCGTATGAGTATGGCTAGAAAGGCGGCATGTATATTAATTCATACTCGTATAATCCGTAGTGTGGCCAGTGTTCTTCTACTACTGGCTCGGATCAAGTTCTCTTCTACGATACGGGATGTAGAAACTCGCCTAAAATACTATCATGTACTCCGTGTCGTCTCCTTCATTGAAGAACCTGTCTCCATGTGCTTGGTAACAACCCCGGACTTCGGTTCCTGCATTCCACAGAAGCGGTGCGGTGCGGTGTAACCGGCATAAGCAGGGCGTTCGGACGGGATGTCGGAAATCTTCCATATTTGCCGAGTGGCCTGCTCGATGCGCTGAACCTGCGTATGACAGCGGTGCCACGAGCGGGAAATAAGCCACTCATACTTCAATGCTTTGCTGGTGAAAATGTGCTCAACTTTTTCGTGTCAAGCTTGGATAGGCCTAGAAAACTTCTAGCGATGTGCTAGAAAAATAGGGTTCCAGGGCATATTTTTCTGCTTGGTGGAGTTTCTTGCGCCCTCGGTATACAGAGTAGATTTTTGAACAAGTACGAGCCAGTATGGAAGGTTACAGTTTAGTATCATTCTGGTCACTCTAAAGTTCAGGTCGAAAGCAGCGGTAGTACGCATAGGCAAAGATCTCACATATACTATATCAAGGTACTAGTAGTATTTTGATACACAGGTTTATTGTAGACAGAACACTGGAATATACTGGTTACTGTAAGGGCTACTACATGTTTAGAATGTAATTGTTACATTAACAGCCCGGATGTATTCAAGCTATGCTACTTGCTAATAGTATTAGCATGCATGCAGACTCGGGGAAGCAATATATCATTGCACATAATCAGAATTAAGAAAGTACTAGTAGTACCTACTGGTAACACGCAGATTATTCATCACATTCATCTCAAAAAAGTCAGTTACGTACAGACTTATTATCTTCTCTCCAAGTAATAAAATTCAAAGAAAATGTATAGTCGGAAACCAAACAGATTACAAAGGCATTCTAGACAGAAGCGCTGAGACTGCCAATAGCAATCTACAGAGCAATAGGAGAGCTCAAAGTGAATGAGACGGGAGATCCAGAAAGCTGGACCCAGACAGTAGTAGGGTCGTTACCAATCTTCTCAGTAGTGAAGCCCTTAGTATCAGCTGGAGCAGTGGGAAAAGTCACAGGAATGGGGCTGTTGCAGCTGCTATCGGTAGCAGAGACAGTGACACCGGTGATCTTCTTGTTGGCGATAGTGTAGCTCAGGGAGTAGCCACAGGCATCACGGTTGTAACGGTCCAAGAATTGCGCAGACATATCAGCATGCTTGAGAGTGACGAGAGGCCAGTCGACCAGACGGGTGAACTCAGCAACTTGGACCTCAACCCAGGCCTGGAAGATGGAGTACTTGGCACTGACACCGTTGACGGTGATAGCGTCGACATCCGCATTGCGCAGGTTAGCCTGGTGGAACATGTAGCCGTCGTGGTGGAGACCGAACAAATGACGCATGGTGTCGGCCTTTTCAGTGTCGAGGAGATCACTGAAAGTACCGCTGCCGGCAGAGGTGTCGATCCACTCCTGGGTGGTACAGGCGGGTGTGTCGCAGTTGTAGTAGATGCGAGTGGCCCAGCGTGGGTTGACCTGCATGCCGTCGAAACCATCGGTGGAAGTCACAGTGAAGTATGGCCACATGGAGTTCTCAGTGTTGAGGAGAGCAGGGCGAGTGTTATCACCGACACAGTTAGTAATTCCATTGTCCCACCAAGCCCGCAGAGCGTCGCCATTGTGGAGACCAGTGATGGCAGGAGGAATAATACCATTGGCAGTGTAGTGCGTGGCTTGGTCAATACCGGTAGCCTTGAGCCAGGCTTGGTTGAAGCTGATCTCCCGGTTAACGTCAAAGTATGTAGCATTGTTCTGCTCTTCGTGAGTGAAGGTGTGGGAGATGGAGCCGAAGCTGTTCAAGTTGGCAGCAGTGGTCCACCAGTTCAGAAGAGGGTCCAAGGTGTTGCATGAGGATGACCAGCTATAAGAAGAGGGAGTCGTAGGCCACAGGTTGGTACCAGTTCCAAGAGGCTTCTGGAACTCGAGGGCGGTGTCCGGAGGAGAATCATACTCGATAGCACCGCCATTGCAAGTGGTTTCTCCGGACTCGGTACTCGAAGATTGTTCAATATTACCGTTACCGTTGTGACCGACCTCGGGGAAGTAGACACTGCCGTCATTCATCTTAGCGAGGATGGTAGGAATCCAGTCACGGACACCAGACATATCCTCAGTGGTAATGCGGAAGTTATTTCCACTGGGATAATAGATCTCAGTCTCGAGGAACATGTCGTCGATCTGGGTGTTAAAGTTGACACGACGATATCCCGCGTACAGTCCTCGAGTGATCCAGGTGATCCAGGCATGCTGCAGATAGTTGGAAGTGGCACTCCAGGTAGTGTCGAAACCAATGAAGAAAGCCATCTGCTCACGGCCGTCAAAGTCGTTGATAACAGCAGCAACACTGTCACTGGCAGTGACTGAGTTGGCAGCAAATCCGGCGATCTGCTTGGTGGAAGTGGTGTTGCTAATGGAGGCCGGATAGTGCCAGATACCCTGGGTACTGACACCAGCATTGGTCTTCAGACCCGATGTAGGGAAATCACTGACATCAGTGAAAGAAATCAACTGCTCAACACCAGTGTTGCAGCAACCACCGCCAACAGCGGAGGCACCGAACTTAGGTCCAGGGTAAACATCATATTGGACCATGCGGACACCATATGTAAGCTGATAGGCGTAAAGCTGATTCCATTGATCGGTGGTCAAGGCACTTTGGAAGCCCTCAGTGCCGTAGTCATAGCTGACTTCAGCAGCAACGACAATACCACCGAAGTTTCCACCGGAGCTGGAGTTTAGGGCAGGTAGAGCAACACCGGCCTGGGGAACCACAAGAGTGGTGAAAGGAATACCATAACCATTCAGACCAGAAGAAGCAACGCTGGCGGAAGCAGCGTCTTTGGCGATAACAAGAATGTTGGCAGCAACATTAGCGTTAGTGATGGCGGTGGCCGAGGCCGTAGCCGAAATAGAAATACCAGTTGAAGACATGCTGGGGGTGACGGAAGCACTAGAGCTAACGGGCGACGAAGCAGCCGAGCTAGAAATTGGCTTGCTAGTCGCTGAGCTAGAAGCCGAAGTTGATGCTCGCGAAGTGGTTGCAGAAGACGAGCTAACAGGGGTTGAGCTAGCGTGAGAAGTGCTAACAGCAGATGAGCTCAAAGAAGTTGCGACAGACGAGCTTGAAACAGCTGTGCTGCTGAGAGAGGCCGAAGGAGAAGAAATAGAATGAGTGCTTGATCCCACGCTTGAGGACGCACTGGAGCTAGCGTGACTCGACACAGGAGATGAAGTGCCAGTAGCAGACGAGGAGGATGAATGAACTGCAGAGGAACTTTGGGAAGTAACACTGCCCGAAGAGTAGGTCGACGAAGACGAAGGCGAAGAGACAAAAGAACTCGAGGATCCTGTAATAGCCGACAAAGAAGCCGACGTCAAGAATGTCGAGGGTAACGCGATACTAGTGGGTGAAACAGTCTCAATAGATGTAGCAGGACTACTAGTGGCAGTAGAAATAGATACAGAAACAGTAGGAGACAGGGATGGGGTCAGATAAGAAGTAAACGATTGTGTAGTGGTGAGAACCACAGTTGGTGTAGAGGTAGAACCAACGACAGAAGTGGTAGAGGTATGATGACCCGGGGGATTGGGACTAGATGAAGTAGTGGGGTGAGGACGCTCCCACGCGACAATGACAGGCTTGTGCTTTGGCCAAACACCAGGGCGAGTGTCGCAGGTTATAAGGCCGTAGAAACAGCCAACCTTCAAGGCCCAGGTCGGGACGTAGACCATCTTGATATCGACCAGGGGTAAAAGGATGCGAGTATGAGAGGTCCTAACGCACCAGCTTCATGCAAGAAGTAACGAGTGACGAGGTCGAATGCAGAGCGAAAGTACTAGTGTTGCATTTCAACTCCCAGATGGGGCATGATTATTGACCTTTATGTAGTGGGAGTGGAGTATGGTATAATCTTCCGAGGCCTATCGTCTTAACTGGCGATCTGAAAACTTTTCCATGTCTACTAATCTCCACAATGCAGTCATCTTGCCCTGTTTCTCCATCGGATAACATGGTGGCGTGTTTTCATTGTGTGAGATCTATGGAATGAGTGGTTATAACTCCCGAGATCGGTACTCTAGAGAGGCGACAGGATCGGTGATTTAGGAACGTATCGAACTCGGACAAGTCTCGATCTGTGCACCAGGAGCCTACCTATTGCTTCATTGGCCTGTCTACAAAAAGGAAAACCGAATGGGTGGATATCAACTGCATTCTCAAGATATTACAGCCTTCCACGCATTTTGAGCACGGCTCCAAATGACCAAGATAAGCGAGAAGTGTACGAGAATAGAAAATGAGATGAAAAATAAAAAAGGTCAATGCAAACATAGAGCAGGAAAAAATCTGTGAGACAGCGCAGACGCTATAATCTATCAGGTAAAAAACCCCGAAAAACATACAAGAAGTGCATTCTATGGCCAAGCCATAATGCTTGGTACAACTTGCGTGGTAGATGCAAGAAAAACCGAGAGACCAGATGATATTACCCACTTTTGGGGCTCATGGGAAGAGACAGGCCAAGGTGGCGCTGCGCGGGGGTTGCAGGTACAGGGGAAACCCGACAGATCCAGAACTTGGCGTTGAGAGAAACATGAGGCGTCGGCCGTGCCTGACTTGGTTATAATTTACAGTATGAGCTGTCATTGTAACGCGAAACTGAAAATTACCGCCACTGAAATTAAAATACCGGTAGTGTATTCACCGAATACGAATTACGAGTTTCAGTACCGCCCGGGGCCATTCCTTTCTGGGGAAAGCCTCCTTTCAACATCACAACTTCGACTACCACTCGCGGCCCGCTAGCACCGACGCTAGTGTTGCCGTCCTAAATCGAAGAAAAAAATTTCAAAAAATGGGGAGAAAAATCATGACCGGGGAGAAAGAAGTCAGGCAGGCCGAGATTTTTGGACTGTCAGCTGAGTGGATGAGACTAGCCAACTCAGACTCGAGTGAATGCGTGCTCTTGGCCCGTGTCCCACCGTGTATCATGATGACCCCCAGGGACAGGGACTGATCAAAGAGATCGGATGATTCGAAAGTATACAATCACATTGGCGTGGTATTTTCAATGAATTGAACAGATATCTACAGCTCTAATTCGATCTTGGAGAGGGGAACAATCGGGGTGGCTACATCCAATTCTCATCTGCAGATGAAGAGTGGTCCCTGTCGAAATGATACCACAAATATGGATCGCATGGGGAGCGGGGCTTGGCTTCACACATGGCATCCGATGCAGACGAATTGCAGCACGGAAGAAAGTCCATCGCGTGTCTGGCTATCCCTGTTGCATATCCTGGTGGCTTTGCCAGCCAAAGAATCAAAAAAAAAAAATCTTTCAAGGCTATTTTTGTCCTTGGGTGTCTGAAAGGTCCTTTTCACACAACTCAGTTAGTCGACTCACGGGCCATCGTTCTTTTACCAGTTACAGATACCCCAAAACGTCCACAAAAAGCGAGCGGCTGATACGAGCACTTCCTTGTTGTCCTCCTCGCTAGAAAGACAAGCGAAGTAGCTTTGGGTCGGACATATCCGCAGCCGCAGCAAATTTGCAACCTCATCCTTTTTGGCTTTACCTTCGTGCATCTTCTCTCGTTACTCATATTATCTGGTTGGACTGCCGATTTGCAGCCCAATTCTTGCGTTTCTTGTCACTCGCTTTTTACTTCTACTCTCCTGGGAAGCAAGCTTCAAAATGCTATAGTGCCTGTTAAACTAAAGCTATAGCCCATCAAACACAAAAAGGGTCACAGCAGGCAGTCTTCCCTAACCATTCGTTTCATTTCATTTCATTTCCTTTTTCTCTTTTTATTCTAGCACTTTTAGTGCACCAGAGACCCTACCAACAGATACGGGACAGTCTATAGCCAACGAATTCTGACCATGGCGAAGATTCTTCCTGTACACCCGGTGGGGTGGGAGGGCATGAAAAGCCACTGGTGGCAGTTTGTACGTTCTTTCAGTTCTCTTTAAAACATACACCCAATTCTGGGATCTTTGCATAAGCAAAAGAAACGCTAACAATTTTAATCACAGTTGATGATCGGGGTTTTGTTGGCTTGCATTATTATCGGATGCATGCATATACTGTGGTCTGCAGTCTCGGCAGCTATTAGATATTACAAGGTAAGCTAATCACACGTGGGAGATTTCTCATCTTTCGTACAGGGACTCATATCGAATAATCTCTCTAGTCAAGACCTTTGCCTGACAAGGTCCCCTCAGACGTCTCCCGAAGACTCGAAAAGCTTGCCACTAGGAGCCTTCGTCTGACATCCGCCCCAACAAAGGCAAAGCCGTCTTCCTTCGGAGTTTATCTTGGATCATTCGAAGAATATCCCACACAATCGCAGCATCGGTTACTGCAACAATGGGACCTCTTAATCGTCGACCCTTTCCAGGAACGAGTTGCAAGTACCATAACTCAGTACAGTCAAAATCAAGTTCTGGGCCGAATTGATGTTTCGAAAATCGTCTCTCCAGGCGAATTGACTCTTGTGGTTATCGACAGAATTGAACAGGTCCTTGCTGATAAATTCGATGGCACATCTTACGCTGGAATCTTGTTCGCCAATTGGGAGGACCAATTCCTTCCAGCTGTCCAAAGTCGACTTTTTGAGGTTATCAAGAGCCTCGGGCTAACAGTGTACCTGGAGACGCAATCGCCTGATTTTCTAAGGAACCGAAAAGCTCTACAGAACAGCGCCATTTCTGGCCTTGTCGTTCGGAACATTAGTATTTTGCCCTCTGGTGAAAAGCGCGACTATTTTCAAATGGCGAAGCTTCAATCCACCATTAAGGCATTCGTCTCGGAATCTTGTATGAGAGATTTTGTCGTTCTTGCTTGGGAAACCTTGGACGACGATGTCACTCCTTCCAATGCTATTGTTCGACGATCGATTCAGTGGTGCAGCTTTTACAGTGCTGTTTGTTGGATTGGTACTGAGGCCTCTTTGCAGGACTCCGAGCTGAATGTCCCTACGATTGAGCCTCTGCCCGCATTCGGCTGGTTGAAAGATGCTGATATCATGAAAACTCACGATACATGGCGTTCAAACCTTCATATTTCGCCATTTTCAGACACTCAAAGCGGATGGGACACCATTCGGAATATGTTTCCAGCAGTCAATGAGCTTCTTGCGTCGCAGGAAGAGGGAGATTTGCCCCTATCGAGCCCTGGTTCTCGTATTCGTGACCCTCCTGAGTGGGTGGCACAGGTCAAGTCTCAGGGAAGCCCACTGTCTATCTCCATGTCCGGCCAGGAGTACAAAGCATTGGGTTGCTTTCCCCTTGGCTCTGATTCTACCACGATGGCCTTCGCAGAGATTCTCCAGTCTCAACTGCGCCTCAAAGGGCTGAGTCTGCTTCACCCGGTTCCGACCCCGAAAATCAAAGATATAGGAGTTCTCCTGGATAATTTCCACGTAACACTGGAATCATCGACTGAGAATGATCAACTTGCTGCTACCATCAAGGATCTAGCTAACCAGGCGTCGAATGGATCCCTAAATGTCTATCTTGCATTAGATTCCGGACTGCGGAAAACCTCCGACGTGCGCTTCTGGTCAGTCTACAACATCGACGCCGACACCGATAAGCCTGAGATATTTGTGTCAAAAAATGCACCTGGTCTTGCTGGAACTATTTTGCACACCTTCCTTTCCGCCAAAGGGTTCCCCCGCCATGTCTGCTTCGAAGCCGAGGTAGCATTGGCGAGCTGGTCGCAAGATTTAGTGCCAAATACTGGTCTACCCCGTCGTATGGCCCAAGATATAGATGTTCTCAGTCCCGAGGAGCGCCTGCTGCTTCTGCAACATTTGTCCTTGACAGATTCCCACAGCGAGCTCACGGCGACGATCTGTTCATATATTCGCCGGCAACTACTTGACACCCCCTCCTTCACCCAACTAAAAGAACTGAACACTGTTGGATACCTCGAAGGATCTGTCTCGGTGGAGGAACTAATTCAATCGCGCATTGATTGGTATAAGGAGCAACAGTGCCCGCATCCATCGGCTGCTAGCTCTCTTCGCCTTTTCGGCCAGGTCGATGATATTTTCACTCAAGTCTTGAAGTTCCACCGAGAGGATGAGCTGGCGAACATCACAAGGGGCCTCTGTGAGCTCACTGAAGATGGCAATATTGATGCTTACATTGATATTATGGCCCTTTCATTGTTTTGTGCAGCCCGAAAGGGAGCCTTTGATGAAATCTACGCAGAGGTGACTGATCGGAACCCACTCTTTAATCTGCATCCCGACCAATCTGCCGCCTTTGCCGAATCTTTCGCCCTTGGGTCTCGCTGCGAAGCATACTTCGATGTTGCACCCAGCGTCTTTGGTAGACTTCTTTCTGAACGGTTCAGGGAACATTATAAATTGCCCCAGAATCAGCCCCCAGACTGGTCAAATGGTGCTCCTGAGCTTGCGACAGCTTATGCTGGAGCTCAGATAGATGTCAACCCCGAAGACAAATCGAAAGCTATGCCTAGCTATCAGAGGTTTACCTTTCTCAGCGTCTTTGCCATTCCAGCTTTGATCGATATCATTCTCCTCACTCTTATCGGACGTGGACTGTATCTTTCTGCTTATATGACGCACGAAGAGCAAAGTAGCGCAACCATGGCCTTGATGATTTCACTTCTGCTTTCTGGAGGCATTGGTACTATGATTGCCTGTGGTGGACCCTACTACCTGATCTCCATGGCCTTTGCTGCTGCGAACATGTTCGTCCTGATTCGACTCATCGCTGGTATTGCATTCACGATTGCGGGTGGCTTGATCGGGTTCGTTGCCATATCGAGTGTCAGAAGTCCTCGTGCCGGTATTATTTTCTATTTATATCTGGTCTCCCTGACTATCTACTTCTCGACCTTCGCGTCACTTGCAAGCTTCAGCTACCCAGGCTCCACATTCCTGTCAGGTCGCAAGGCCATTATCATGTGCATTCCTATCCTCTTCTTGTCACCTATAATCACAACTTTCACTGGACATGACTCCGCTATCTACCTTGCTGTCATCTACTTGTTTATCGGTGTGCTGCTTCTTTGCCTGCGATCCACCACCTCCAAGTGGGTAACTTGGTACCAAAGTTTGCGACGAACTGATGATACCGAGATTCGCAAATGGTATATTTCTGCACACGGCAATAGTGACGAGAAGGTTTTTGGAACCATGAGTGATCCTGCTGCGCTCAAGCTAGCACGAGAGGCCCTTTTCGAAGATGTGATGTCCGAGAAAAACCGTGGTTTGTTCAAAAGATCAACAAATGATAAATTGGTCAAGGAGATTGCTCGTGATTGGGAATCGACCAACTTCCTTCTCGACTGGTATTGCCGATATGCTGATGTTCCACGACCCATTCCATTCAGTTCAGGGTGGAACATTCAAACAAAGGTCGCTTTGGATGTTCTTCGCAACTCTCAAAAGGGCCTACGTTTGCACAATGCCTTCATGCATTGGCGGCAATCCAGCAAGGAGATCGGATGTGGTGTTCTGTATTTCATCATCGCCCTTCTCGATAAATGGGTCCAAATGCTGAGTGGTGACCGCTTGCTTGGTCTTGCAGGTGCTCTGACCGATGAAAATCGCATGGCTGTTGGATTTGCCTTGGCTTACTACCTGATTGGGGCTGTGCTAATCGACACCAAAGCGCAGGAGCTGCACGAAGCCATTGGTGGTAAAGCGCCTGAGGCAATCAGTGAATCCAAACATATTCGCCCTTCGCAAAAGGGCGATGTTCAATTTCGCAGAAAGGTTTACTGGCGAACTCTGTTCAAGTTCCTCTTATGGCATGTTTGGAGTCTTGCCCTGTCGACTGCTTTACTCTGGACATTTCAGTCGTCGGTTGAGGCCATGATCATCTTCTTCGCATATGTTCTTTCCTACACTGGTCTTATCTGGTACCAATATACCAAGATCTTCACTGGTCCACATGCTTTGAAGCCGCTTCTCACTGGAATACTTATTGGATTGCCCCTTGGAATCGCGTTGCGAGTCTGTCTCCCAAACTTCGCGTACTCGCAAATCATTGGCCTTGGATCTGCAACTTGGACTGTCGCCATCCTCTCCCTTTGGAATGCCAAGATGGGAATGCCTCACAAAGTTGACACGCTTGTTGAGATTGGAAAAATGTACCACGCTTTCACCACTCCATGGTCCGATCCGGAATGGTCGCAACAAGAGCTCCAGAGCTTTTACGAGCGCATATCACTCCTTCCGGCTGACTCACGCTTCTCAGTTCATCTCGGCGCTCACCCCGGTATTGAAATCAAGCAAGCACTAGTAGATCGCAGGGAAGAACTCCGCGTGGAAGAGGCTTTCCCAAACTCTCAGGATATCATCAATCAAACCCTGGGTCAATGGGAGAAGAACGACATCAGGGTCGAACTTGTGCCTCAAGGCTCACTTGGTCCTGGAATTAGGGCACTGGCATGTTATAATCATGGCGCGCTTCACTTGGCAATTAGCGTGAGAGGTCTGCATGATGAACGACTGGATATCAGTGCAAATTGCCAGATTATCGCGGAGACTATGGTACATGCCGTTGCTGAAATGATTATGGGAGTCCCCCACGACTATGCCATTCTCTCTGAAGCCATTGTGTCTGGAGGCGTCTCGCACACCATGGCTCGCCAGCTCCGAGAGGAGGCCAATGGTCCCCTAGTCGTCCGCTGGGCAAAGAAAGAGCTTCTGCGCCAACTATGCCTTGGCTTTGAACCAGACCTTCACTGGGATAAATTAACTGTAAAGGTTCGGACCGCACTTCTGAATCGCTGTCTTGGACTTCCAACGGATTTGTCAATAGCTCAGCACCAATGGCTGCAAAAGAAACTCTGCCGTTTCGACTCGCAAAATCTTGACGTTCATATTGCGCGCTGTAACCTTGGAGCAGCTACTGCAGTCAGTATCCTTGACTACGCCCACTATGGAACCGGAGAGGCGGCTGTACCCAAAGACGCTGAAACAAGCGAATATATTCCTTATGTTCCTAGGAAACTACCTGTGGCTATCTCGCTTATTCGATCCCCCTTCAGCTATGCCTACCACAAGCTTGGCTCCATTGTCAAATTTATCTTGATTGCTTTGCTAGCTGATCCTGAGTTCCAGAGGGAATTCGATCATATCAACCAGTCTCTGCATCCCTTCCTTCGGGTCCCAACTGTTTTCTTGCTCAACATAATCTGGGTCTATGCCAAAATCTGCCAGGACATAGGACTATCATTTTTCTTATTCCACGGTCGCAAGAATGTCAAGCAGCTTTGGGAAGAGACAAAGGCTATGACCGTTCATATCAAGAAAAGTCGAGTTGTCATTCAAAGCATGGATGGCACCTTCACAGCTTTCAGACATCAGGAGACTGATGGAGGCTTCAAATTCTACCAGTACGCTGGAGAGCACAAGACAGAACCGAAAGATGCGAAGGCACTTAAGTACATTAGCAGCTACTCTAGCGACATGCTACTTCTTATCAGGCAGGAGTTCAGAGATGGAAAGGTGATCAATGAGTATCATTACGATTACCACGCACCCGGAAAGAAGAGCTTCAAACTGGGCAAATCTTCGACAAGCCGAACTCCGCTTGGCCGACGCTGTGTTCAAGGCGAGAATCATCTCCAAAGCATTGCTTACAATCCCAAAGGTCTTGTCGACAGAGGTTCGTACATGAAAGATGGCAACTTGATTAGCTTCAAGTACCACTATCGAAAGAACCCACGCTTTGGTGACGAGCTCCTTCGAGCTGAATTCTCTCTATCTCACATCACTGCCAATGTCTCCTGGTGTGCGCCTCCTCTTCGTCATCCTGAGAAGCACAACCGGTACATCCCCCACTCAAAGGTGATGGAAGCTACCTTCGTCCAACTTGGAAATGCAGATGTTTATGAGAGCCGCTGGCTCTATGATCACAAATTCCACCCGACCATCTTCACGACTATCAATGGGATGAAGGTTCAGACGCCGCCTATGATCGAGCATGATTACCTGAATGTTCTGGCCAAGCCCAAGTACACAAGCTTCTTGCATGACAACCCCTTCCTCTACTGCAAGAGTTTACGGTCAAACATATTCACGCGTCTATTTGGATTGACAAAGAAGCGCTTTGCGGTCTCTACCTCTCGCGCTCGATCGTTGATGTGGAAAGCATGGAAAGATCGCACAGATCTGGATGGTATCGTGGTCCGTTGGATGGATGATCGTCTACTGCGCAAGGATAGTGTTCTTGCTCCTTACTGGCGCAGTCGCGACTGGGGTAACCTGACGAATGCAAAGAAATATGTCAACCTTCGCGCCGATGCAATTATGGCTAGCACGGATCTTGATGATAACATCTCCAGCTGGACACCCCTGGCTGTCAAGATCAGTGACTTGATGAACTTTGGTCCTGGAGGAGACGCAGTCGTCACCACTCGCTCAAAGGATTTCGCCAACGATACCGAGGAGACTTTGCATGTCATGGCTGCTGACAATGGTACTTGGCCCAATGAAGGTGGCGGTGTTTCTGCTTGTCGACGAGACATGATCAACTCGCTCCGCACTATCAAATGGCACATGATCTGCGAGTCCGCAAATGACTTCGGAGTCCCCAAGCACCAAACTGAGCAGAATGTTCAATCACTGAAGCTAATTCCACTTTGGGGTCTTGATTTCCTCACGCCTACTCATGGCCTCTTTCACAACAAGCTGGACTCGGAGGTTGACAATGTCACATCTGCCAGCGAGTTTGATATCAAAATGAACTTCATCCCGATTCTCACGGCCTTGGTGAAGGGCGCACGCGCTATTGATCTTTCCAAGGCTGATATTCACCGTGCAACTCGGGCTCTGGTCAATCTCAACACGTACTTCCAGGAATCGCGCCACTGGTCTCAAGTCTGGAATAGTGAGATTGTGAAGCAGACCTGGCGTGACCTTTGGCTCACTCCAGACATGGTCAATGCCATCCCATCTCGTGAATGGCTTGACACTGAACTCCCGACTCTTTCCTCTCTTGACGTTGCTCTGGAATTGTGGTACCGTTATCTCTTCATTTTTTCCATTCCAGTCCCCGATAAAATTCCTGGGGTCTTCCAGGCCTCTCACCACAGTGTCAGTGCTTCTTATGGCGTTGTCTGCAAGATAAAGCGAAACTGCACGCTACAAGTCTGGGACCACGCTATCGCTTGGCGAGAGACAAACCTTTGTCTTTCCTCTGCATTGTGCAAGCTCTCTCCATTCGTTCGAAATGCACTTCTTGGGCTGATGCGCATAACTTCTGTTCTTACTTTGCACCATGCAGATATTATTCTGCCATGTGCTGATTTTTTCAACCCTGGCTGGGAAGTGGAGATTGGAACCTGCCAGGGTACTATCGAGCATCGCAATACCTTCCGTCGCAAGGTTGACCCAGTCGTCAATGGAATCACTGACATGCAGAAGTTTGCTCCGGTGGAGGAGATCAAGTCCGAACGTCCGACTGTTACTATGCTTTCTCACGTTTGGTATGCCAAGGATATCAAAACCGCACTCCTTGCTGCCGATATCATCATCAACCAATGGAAATTTGAAGACTATCATCTCGACATTTACGGTGCCATTGACAAGGCTCCGACATATTCAACTGAATGCCAGGAGATAATCGCCTCCAAGGGCCTCCGAGGCCGAGTCACACTGCGTGGCACGGCCGATCCTATGAAAGTTTTGGAGAACACCTGGCTCTTCCTCAACTCGTCTCTTTCGGAGGGTCTTCCTCTAGCCTTGGGTGAAGCTGCCTTGACTGGAGCTCCAGTTGTCTGCACAGATGTGGGTGCTTCGCTGCGCGTTCTTAGCGACCCTGATGACTTCTCCCGGTTCAGCGCGGTTGTTGCACCAAACGATGCCCAGGCATTAGCTAAAGCTCAAATCTCGATGTTGGCCATGCTTGGAGAATGGAGCGATTATAGTGAAGACACTGAGCCAGCTCCAGTTCTCACATCCTCGCCTACGCCCGAGGAGGTCGCTGCTATTACCCGTCGTATGTATGCGAAGAGTGAACAACGTCGTAAACTGGGAATGATGACTCGCAAAATTGTCCAAAAGTCCTTCAGTGGCGACCGCTACCTGCGTGAGCACGAGCAAATGCTTTGGATTGGCAAGGCCGCCAAGATGATGGCGAGTCGAGCTGCGGGCGATGTGATGGAACCTGCAGATATCGCAACGGCCGTTGAGCAAACAGCAGCAGTCGATGAGGAGGTCATCACCATTCCACGGAATGCGGTCCACTCGTGGCGTTCTTCTACAATTTCTGGAATGTCCACTCTATACAGCTCCGTCTCGAATTACCCAATGCGAAATGGTCGCAACCGTCCCATCTCTGATATTTCTGCTTTGAGTCTGAGCAATGTCTCTACCGATACGGAGTCTTTTGCCCGACTACCTGTGTTTGCGCCACGACGCTCTATGCTCTCGCAGACCGGTACACCAGGCAGCCTAACGCCAACAGGGATGAGATCTCCACACCTGCGGCCTGCACAAGCGGGACAGAGGCGACCTCACTCTCACACCCGGTCCATGTCGACAGCTGGCAGGGAACAAGTCCGTGGACTACATCGGGAGGACCTACTCCAGTACCGTAACTCGGATGTCAGCACCATCATGCGAGAGGATTTCTTGCGTTCTGGCATACATTTCAGCCACTGAAAATCTTAAATTTCATTATCTCATAATGCGGTACATTATTACTTCGTCCTGTATTTAATGTTTATTTAACAATATGTACCTACAATTTTCTATTCCAATGAAACATCATTACATCGAAATGAACCCTTCTTTCACTCGTATAACATAGATCTGGCAAAGAAATGTACTGCTAGTAGTACATATCTCTCAAATTGAATATTCATAGTTCCAGTTTGAGACTGAATGCCCATGTGAAATTTTGAATTCTTCCACCATCGCTCATGATATTATCGGTTCACTGATCATCGTCCTCTTGAACAATATACTCCAGGACTGGGTCACCCTGGTTCTTGACAGCAGAGGTCTCGCTAATGCGTAGATTTGGTGGTCGGTATGTTGGATCAAAAGACATGCGGTGTGCAGCAGAATTGTGTATCAAAGCACCTTGGGGGATATATCGATAGTTATTTTCCCCCAGAAACTTGCCAAATCCAGGAACAGCCGAGAGGACCAAGTTTTTAACCTTCTTTTTGCAAACATGTGGAGAAGACCAGCCTCTGCCGAGTCTCAATGCATCGTGCAGCAAGCCCTTCTCACTGTGTTTGCGCAGTGATGTTGGTAGTTCTGCTGCAAGCTTTACTTCAAGGGACTTGTATATTCCTCTCCGGGCTTGAGCGTCCTCATCATTTCCATCATCAGTCTCGTCAACCATGTTCTCAGAACTAGACAGTTCAGCGTTAGCGTCTTCACCATCAGCGTCGCTATCATCATCCTCCCATTCATCATCCGCATCCTCGTCTTCATCATTCAAAATACCCTTATCCTCCAATCCACTCTTGCTTTCGTTGCCCTCGTTTTTGTCATCCTTGCCCTCATTCTTCTCACCATCGTTCTTCCCATCCTCGTTCTTCTCGTCCTCATCCTCCTCGCTATCGTCACTATTCCTACCATTCGGGGTGTTGAAATCGACACAAAAGCCCTCCCTATCCTCACTATGATAACCGGTGCTACAAAAGCAATCTCCGTCCATAAGCTTCGACTCTGTCTCCACGTTAAAGGACAGCCCAGCCCTCTTTGCGTGGCTAATCATCCAAGCTAAAGACAGAACACTCAATTTGCGTCTTAGCTCACTTGCAGGGTGAATTTAACATCCGATATCCTATTCCAGTTAGAGAAACAACTCTTGGTCAGATGCAGGAGCTTTTTACCTTATGACTACCCGGAAATCAAACCTCTTGTAAGCCTTCATCGCCAACCTCAAGCTCATCACTACCAAAAAGGTTATACAGGGTATTATAGGTGTCGTAATTTTCGGCGCTCAGGATATTTTCGATAATATCTGGTCGCAGCGAAACCTGTTGCTCATCTATAGCGATGGCGTGTCGTACCATCATACTTGCTAAGGCGAGGTCCTTGAATCTGAAGTTGCTCAAGTGGGAGTCAGTCGCATCAAAGTAACCTGAAAAGCGAACTTCACTCTTGCCACGCATAAAGCATTCCTGAAAGGCATTCCTTGTATCCCTCTCATCTTCTATATTCCTCGGACCCCATAAAGTACTGATGCCATAGAGACTGTTCCACACCTCCGAGATCAGATTATGGTTTTCCGGTGGGAGAATCCCCTCAAAGGACACCAAGTTTGCTAGAACTTTGGCAGCCAAGGCTCCCTTGGAGTAGCCGAAAAAGAATACTTGATCACCTATGTTGAAATGCCTCATTATAAAACTATATTCCTCAAGGAAGATGCCTTTGAGAGTTGTTTTACGCGTCCACACGCGATAAAAGCACACTTTATCAGACTCTCTGTACTCGAGCATGCGATGAATCCTGGCCACGTTGGATTCCCCCATCTTTCTAATGAAGAGGCTCTCGATGTCGTCAAATGATATGACAAGCTTTTTATGGTGTCCTTGGGGTTGAACTTTGTAGCGTAGATCGTTGTTGTGCTCTCGAGACTTGCTGGTGCTACTGGCATCATTGCGACTCTCTCGGCTTGATACATTGTCGTTCCGAGAAACTTTCACGACAGTTTTTGGGATGTATACTAGGAATATAATATTGCCGAGCAGTAGAGACAACGGTATCTGTCGCTTCAGCGTTTTATGGACCCTGACAACTTCCGTTTCGTTATTCGTGGCGAGTCCCAGCCTTGCCTTGACGGCAACCTCTACAACCCCAATTCCTGTAGAGCATTGAAGAATCAGGACAGGGTTGTAACCACCGTAACTGATAATGGGTGCTTGTATCATAATCCCACGGTTTGTAGAGGCAAAAGGCGTCGCATTCACAGAGATAGACATAGGAAAGATATCCCCTGAATTTGCAAAGTCCTTGGGCGAACGAGCTAGGATCCCACAAGGGTTATCTTCCGAGACGCCATCGGTCTCCCACGCAAACAAAGTCTCATCGTCAGAATCTCGCATGATCTCCTCCTGCAATCGTATAAATGCCTTGTTGCCCTCTCCGTAGAGCAAAGGCATATTGACGTCGAAAATACCCATGAGGCAGTATGCTTGGTCTTCCATTCTGGTTGTTTGGCGCGCTGAAGCCCAAGACATACGCTTAGCGACGCTGAATTCGCTCAGCTGTGACTCTCCAGGAAGCAACTTAGTTTCAATCCCGGTGATTTTCTCGATTTCATTGCAGAGGTCTTCTCGTAATCCAATATCCATCCACTCATCGTCCAGGAAGATCATTTTGAGCGCACGATCTTTTGATAGCCCTTTGTTTGGAAGGTCTGTTCTGTTGGGTTCATCATCTCCGAAAGAGTAACTTCTTCTTCTTGCCAACGGTGAGATAAAATGGCGTATTCGAGATTGGCGAGTTCATTTTCCCCGATTTCCCCTAGTTCAAGGGGTTGTGCTGTTCGAATTAGACGCATGGTGCAATGAATGCGAGGTTGGAAAGAACATTTCAGACCCCAGATCAGAAGTAATAGGCGCGATATTTAATAGAAGCTGAAGGCGCCCAAATAGTCCAAATACTAGTGGGTGTAGTGAAGTATCTAACTGCACTTAGTAAAGTGCTGTATAGTAACTAACCAATATCCGCCCGCAATTTCAATTGGCACTGCCCGCGTCTTCTTCACAGTTCCATTTTAGTATGATTAGACCTTACTCAAACAGGCAATAAATGCATAACGTTTGGGGGCTTTCAGCCCGTCCGTGGGCATAGCTCAATGCGACGATCTTTGGCCTAGTCGGACGGGATATTCAGCTTCGAGGTAGCGCATTTGTACTATGTACCTACTAATACGATTAGTTAGTTTCCAATAATTAGGCCATGGAGCTATGAAACATGAGCCACAATGCTGAATTGCTCATTTCAACCTCCTTGATCACCTGTGGTATCATAGATTCATAACTTACAATTGAAGGGCGATGCGGCGGAAGCTCCGATCACGGTTGGAGGGAAATTGAACTCGAAGCTCTCGCGCTAATGCAAGACGAGATTACTGGCGTTTTGCCAATGCGCGAGTAGTACTTCAGAGCTTTGTACATGAAGCCAGCAGCGGAATATCACATGAATCATCACATGATTTATGTGATATTTAGTGTTTGAACGCGAGATATATGGAAATGATGCCCATCACCCGAGTTATAAATTTGAAGCTGCACCTCATTCTCATACTAAGAAGAGGGAATTCAAGGAAAGGTAATGAGCTCCAGTGAATCTTAATAAACCTCAAAAATGATTGCAGAGGAATCGATGCAAAGATATATTAACTCTACTGCTATTGCTGGAGGTAATGGTTAGATTATGCATGCCACACCTGTGCTGCCGATGGCTGTCTCTTTAGGGTACCGCGGACACGTGCCCAGGCAGGTATCTCAGTGTTTCAAACACTTATAGTACTGGGTACTATAGAATACAGACCGAAGAGCAACAAATACCCTTGGACAGAGGGATTTGACATCTTTAAAGTAAAATAGCAGAGCTGAATCTTCCAAGAAGACCCTCTCTACTTAAGCCAGACCAATATTTATTACACTACACCCTGAAATCATCAGATTTACGTGAATGTTCCATCAAAGCCAGTATTACACACTGCACTTGATCCAGGCTGCCTCTCCTGCTACCTATTGCGACAGCTGATGTGGAAATTGTCCGAGGACTGATCAGCTGTCGTGATAGGATCACAAAATAAGACAGATCCCCAAATCGCATGCAGGCGCCGCAACATATGCCGCGAAGGACTACAAGTAGTCCGGGACTGGTGCATGAAGCACATGGTGATGGTTATTGATATATCGCATCCGATACAGAGCTTATTCACTTCCGAAGAAGGAATTTCAAGGCATGGACCTCGCCTTGCGCTCCACCTTACAGCGCGAATACGTGTATTTTCTTCTTCTTTGTTTCCTAGGTTGAGAATAGCTCCAGGGAAGCATGTAAGTACCGTGATAATTGGTGATAATAGAACAGACATCATTAATGAGCATGGGTATCATCTACTTTCCGATCAAGTAAAGATTCGGGTTCGCTTAACCGGGCTACCCATGCGCAGTGACCCGGCACCGCTCGCCATTCCATTCAACAATCGGCCCATTCCCTCCACATCGAGTTCACCTCGTCGCAGCATCATTTGGTCGGATTCTGTGACGACTTCCTGCTGTGCTGCTTGAGCCGTAGTGCTCTCGTCGGACTCGACCAGCTGAGGCGCGAGAATCATAATCTGGTGCTCGGCAGCGACAAGGACGTCAAATGTCTGTCGTTCAGCCGCTCGTGAAATACGTGTCGGGGCTGGGAGGTGGCCGATGGCCTGGAAGTTCTCGCCCATCAAGTTGACGTCTTGGAAAGGTGTCACTCGGCATCGGTTCGAGGCATCAAATGTACCGGTTGCGCGCACAGCGTTGCGCCAAAGAGAGATTAAGCTTGGGATTGCGGCGCTGTGGTTGCCGTGGCGCAGAAGGATCGATTCATCAGGAAGACCTTCTTGAGACGAGGTAATTTGACAGACAGAAATCTGGCCCCTGAGCGAAGGGCTTGCTGAGGTCATGGCCCCCTTGAGGAGTGTGTCTTCGCGCACTCGTTTGGTGGAGGGCGTCATTGGTGCAAAACGAGGTCGCTGCTCCGCGTCGGACTGGGTATTGGACAGTGGTGCTACAATACGACCACTGACCGCATAAGTAGTCAGCGATCCACCAGTGACGCCTTGCACACTTGACTGGCGGTGCAAAGGACCCTTCATGGTACCGGGCCCGGCGCCTTCGATATCCCATACACCCCACTCGCCGTCAGCAAGAAGCACCATGACAGCCCGTCCACCCAAGACCCAGTTAGCGTCGATGATAGTTTTGCGATGAGGAATTCCTGAAGGTCCAATCTCGAATCCTGGGTAAAGACTCATAAGCCAACTACCCTCTCTGGCGATGCTGTCGTATTCCTCGTCTGGTTTCGATTGACGGCGAGACGTTTTTGAACTTTTCGGAGACGCAAAACAAGAATATATCTTGACACAGCCACTATGGAATGCGACCAAGAGATTTGAGTGACGACCTGAGGGGTATGAGGAAGGGTTGAAGGCTATGGTCTGAGCTGGCGATGGCAACGCTCGTCTTTGAGAAATGAGATCTTCCTCAATCAACCGATAAATTTTGGTGCTTGTTGAGTCTTCTCTTATCGGAATTCTATGTATTAAGAGCGCACCAGATCCCTCGGCGGAGTGTGTAGCTACCATAAGGTCCCAATTGTCTGACCCAGTTGCTCGACTGCGTGACTTGCGACGATCCTGCTCCTCCTCCTTCTCCCGGCAGGTGAATGTAAGGGAAACACCGCGTGGAATGTCTTGGTGGGTCACCCCTCCGTTGACCACAAATTTCTGGATGTGCCACTGAGCCTTATCGGTTTGTTCTGGGTGAGGCGGAGTAAGCGGCAGAGCCACGACCCTCGTTGAAAGATCAGAGCAAACAGCCGCAACAACAATCATTTGCTTCACCATTGGGGGAGATGGATCAAGGGGTGAACGCGTTTCTTCGGGTTGGACACCAGGAACAGCTACATCGAGCACACGGCTACCCAAGGGAATATCGATCTGTCGTAAGATTGACTCGAAAGGAAAGGCTGGATCAACTTCAGATTCTTCGGTGCTGAAGTCGTAGGTAGGCTCCTCTGTAGCTGCGGATGGTGCTGGCTCCTCTTCGTCGGAGTCGATGATCATGACCGAATCATCGCCATTGTTTCCAGGGCCTTTATTTTGACCGGTAGGCTCAGGCCTTTTCAATTCCGAGAATTGCTTTCCGCCCCTCCAAATAACTTTCAATCCAGTCTCATATCCATATACGATAATCGAGGAGCCATTCGGAGCTCGAACGGGATAGGCTTGCGCTGCATGGACCCGATGGGGAAGTCGATAGCTAAGAATTTGCAAATCAGATCGCATTAGTCAAAGAGCTCTATAGCTGATTCCCATTGAATGGATAGTATACCTTAGCTGCAAACCATCTTCCCTTGATCGAACAAGAGGCTTAGTAGGGAAAGACGGCATCGCGCCGGGGGGTAAAGCTGACGAGGTGCCTAGCTTCAAGCACAGGCGCCCAGTGGCACCGCAAGGTTGAGAGGTTTACTCGACCACAAGAGACCAAGCTTGTCAATCGCGTTATGAAAACCCAGACTTGTTTCGAATGGGATAGAGAAAGGTGTGGCTTAGTCGTGGGTTAACGGTGGTGGTTGTTAAGGAGAAGTAGTTGTGGCAGCAAAAAGAAGTTGAGTCGATCCAATTTGGACGGTCCCGCCGCGTGCCTGCGCGTCTCCGCAACTCCAAACTTCCACCGAACGAACCAAACACTCAAACAAACCTCCCTAGACATGCCTTACTGATCGAGCGCACTCGATTGAAGCTTTAAACCGGTGTTTGCAATGGAAACAAAATCTCCTACAAGTTGAGTCGTCGGGAAATTCTTTGTGACGACGCTCTCCTGTCATTGGTTTGGCTTCTAAACATCCCACTATGGCATCCACTCGTTCACTCGGCCTTCATACGCCCTCGGCCGTCTCCTTCTTAATAACGGAAGGGATCCTCCCACCTGATCCTTCTGATGATCAGTACCAATGGACAACATGCGTGGACACGAATGGGCTGACCGGGCCCGTGGACGACGAGTTGGTATGGACATCGCATTGCGTGGTATGGTCTCGCGCAGGGATGGTGAAGAGGATTTTCCGACTGGATCCCGAGAAAGAAGAGATTCGACACGCCTTGTTCACTCAGTTTGCGGAGGGGAATGTCAGTAACGCCGTTCATGAAGGTACAGGCAGTACAAAACCGCCAAACATCAACGATAGAACAAATGCCCGGGCAGGCACGCAATCCAAAAGACAAGCTGGTGAAGCAACACGAACAAACCCAGGCTCAAGGTTGGATCTTCATGGGGATGAGCAAGTGGCGGTGGTGGCTCCCCAGGCTATCAACGAGAAATTATCACGAGCTTTGGTTGTTGTCTTGAAGTCTCAGGCGCATATCTTCTTCACCTCAGGAAATAGTCATACGATCCCTCTCCCTTTTGAGGTCCAGTCTGTCTTTGCTACGCCACGTGGCTTACTATTTCAAAGAAAGATCCCAGTCGATGATGGTGTACGCCAACAACCAACAGCGCCCCCCAACTCTTTTCTATCGTCTTCACTGTTTGATCCTCGTGCCTCACAATCGCAAAATTCGCCGCTATCAACATACAAGGGGAGGCGGCAATCATCAAAACGATCCGCACTCCAAGGCTCATCATGGGTTCCAAAGTCCACCATAAACACAGATATCCCGCGAGTCTTCTCACTCATTAACCCTCACTCGGAAATGGGGTTAGTTGTGACATCCCAGAACATGCAGTGGAAACAAACTAGTGTTGGCAGCACTAAACAAAGGCCGTCTGGCTTAGATGTGCTTGATCCTGTTGAGGAAATTATATACATTTCACATCAGGACGAGCTTTCTGGATCAGGCCAAGTCTCTATTGGTGCGCCTCTCATCCTCGTTGTCACTGTAAACACGACCACCGGGCTGTATACGATATGGACAGCATGCTACAGGGATGATGAACCGAGTGGTTCAATCAAAGAGAAAACTCGTCGGCACACAGAAGGTACCCAATCGAAAAGACGCAGTTCGCACTTTGGAATGACAACTGGCGCGACAACACCAGCTGCGCGTCCATCGCTTCGAGAAAGCTTTGGGCCCTGGACAGATAACCGAAACGCACATCAATCTGCAGATGGAAAGAATGACCCAGAAGATGACTTGGCTTCGAGAGTTGCTCAGGATTTTGGAGATGTCGGCGTACCTCTAAAGACGTCCAGACGTGTTAGTTCGCTGCTTGCCCGAACAGACCTTGCCACTAGTCAAGATCGAATAACCTTCTCCGACCTCGCAACTGGCAGTCAGTCTGGTACATTACCCCATGGAGGGTTGAGGCAATCGATAGGAGCCGGTAGCACTCGAGGAAGCTTCGGCTTCAACCCCCGTGGTTCTCTCCCCCCAACGTCTGGATCTGTCTATAGTGCTGCCGGTAGCTTTGCAGATGCACCTGTCGACAGACTGCTTGAAGAACTGAACAATGATGTCCTGTCTGAAGAATTCGAGAACATTGCACTTCGTGAATCAACCTCAGGCCTTCCGGAAGAGCTTCTTCTCTCCAAGGTCGAGAGCTTTTCTTCTAAGTTCTCAGGTAACTTCCGAGCGTCTGGGTCACAAGAACAATCACAACACCTCAAAGTCTGCACCTTGGCCTCCTCGGACTATAGCAGCACGCGAAATGGAAATGCGGTTTCGGTCGCGGTCTGTATTCTCGATCATGATTCTCGAAACATGGCGATAGTAAATCTGAGGGCAGAAAGAGTTGCGGTCTCGAAGGGTCGAATGGCGAAGAAAAGCAAGAGCCGAGAAAAGCGCCCCTTGTTAGTTCATGCAACAGGTATTCAGCATGCGCCGAACATTTTGGATACATGCCGAATCACAGACGGCGAGATCTCACGCATTCTTACATTATCTCTTGCTGATAACGGACAACGTGAGATGTCTCTCCAGACTCTCTGGGGTAGCCCGACAAAGGTCGAGATTCCCATTCCTCTGCAACTTTATGAGCCACATGGAATTTCAGCCGGTAGACTTGTCACTCGCTCAAGAGAAAGTGGTGTCAACCGCGTCATGGCAGATCCAAATCTTGAATTTGAGGCGGTTGACCATGGATGCTCAGGAGGAAAAGTTGATCTGGTGGATGATAAGGGACAAAGACACAGACTACAAATCATCATGGAGCCTCGAAACGACCTTGTCAAGAAGGTACTTCGAGTCTGCAAATTTGTGCTTCGTGAATCCGAGAAAGCCGGCGATGGCATCCTAGTAGCCTGGTGGGAAGTTATGAAATGGCTTCTAGGAAAAGAGGAAATCGAGAACGATATTGAATTCACGGCCTTGGTCATTGTTCTATTCTCTATGGCGGTGCCCTTCATCAAACAACCTCCGCCCCAGACCCCAGTGAAAGGGACTCGCCGGAAGAAGGGACTTCTCAGATCGAGTAGTGGCAGCTACCTGGATTTGGAAAGCTGGGAAAGCATGCTCGATCTGGAATCCGGCGCATGTGGCTCCACGGCGCCCTGGATGGCAAGTAGTGCCTGGGGCTGGATAGTTGAGCAAGATGCAGTTGAGGATCTTGCAGCTCGCGACATACAGCGAACGCCAAAGAAAGACCAACCAGCCCCGAGTCGATCCACATACCGTCACAATTCTTACCTAACTCGATGCACATCTCTGTCTCGTGAATTTCTTCAAACTCCGCAGGGCTCTAGAGCAATTGGGTCTGAAGGCTATCTGCCTATTTCTGAATCCTTTTCTGAGAGCACTAGATATACTGCCTTGGGAACCGTGCTCGTGGGCCTCCACCTCTTTCGAGAAGAGCAGAAGCTTTCAACCTGCGATACAGAAGAATCCCAACATCCTCTCGGGCTACTCGCTCCTGTCCTTGCTCAGCTAGGTGCTTGGCTCGGCTGGCCATCTTGGGGCTGTGGTGAAGATGCATACTACGGAATCGAGATGGCCAGCATGGAGCGTTGGGATTTTGAGAATACTCGAATCACATCGCTCAATGTTCCAGCAGAACCATTCCCTCCTCCTTCCATTTTCGCCTTCATTATGGATGCTGCGCGACAGGCGTCCTCGTCCTTCCTTACGCTTCTGGATGTCGTCAGTGCGTCAGAAAGGTCACCCAGAAAAGGGCGGATGTGGCAAGAATGCTTCACTATTACACCGAGGACATTGGCTCTCAATGGCTTCTTCTCTGAGATCCATAATGTGTCAACCCCTCTAGAAAGAATCAAGCTTCTTCATCGCTGGGGCCTTACCAAGAGTATTATAGACACCTTCCCGGAGGGTGTAGGAGCGCCATTATCCGAAGCAGTGATGCAGTGCCAGATTGAGGCTTCGACATCTTGGAATTCCACTTTATTGGAACTTATCGATCGAGAAGACCTGTACATGTCAATGAACCCTGTCCAAGTTCCTTTGTTTGCATCATCTCAGCCGTCCATGGTTTCACATGATGCTTCGCGTGACTTCCATAACATCAGCACTTCGGCCTTGGATATCGATGCCATCAATGCTTTCGAGGCTTCTGCCGAGGCCGATCGCTTCTCGGTTACTCGACTGGTGTTCAGAGAAGACAAACGCTATCTGGAGGCGGCTCGTCTTCTCAATCAATCCAAGGCACCAGTGGCAGACTGTGTGCCAGAGGCTGATTGGACCGACTCTGATCTACTTGAGGCGCAGAAGGAGATTGTCCAGCTTGTGTCTTTCCGAACTCTGTCTACTCCGGCTGGTCGTGCCATGATATCCTTCAGCGGACGGCTTCCACTTCTGACGGAGAAACTACCAATTCCTTCTTTCTCGCTGCAGTGTGTTATGAAGCCGTCAAATGTCACTGTCTCTGCCGAAAGAAGTGCATTTACAGAAGAAAAGGTCTGCTGGGCATTCTTCCACAATGGTGTTTCCACTGGTCTGGCCATTTCCAAGGCGTCTAAGGGAATCGATACTTCTTGGATTCTGTTCAATAAGCCTCAAGAACTTACGAACCGCCATGCTGGATTCCTTCTGGCCTTAGGTCTGAATGGGCACCTGAAGTCACTAGCCAAATGGGTGGCTTTCAAATATCTGACTCCAAAACACACAATGACCTCCATCGGCTTGCTGCTCGGTCTCTCCGCATCATATCTTGGTACGATGGACACCCTAATCACACGTCTGCTCTCTGTCCACGTAACCAGGATGCTACCTCTAGGTGCTGCAGAACTCAACTTGTCCTCGTTGACTCAGACTGCCGGTATTATGGGTATTGGTCTTCTCTACTGCGGCTCGCAGCATCGTCGTATGAGTGAGGTGATGCTCTCAGAGATTGAGAACGTTGAGCAGGATGAACAGGGATCTTCGCAGGAAGATCTAAGGGACGAAGGATATCGCTTAGCTGCCGGTTTCGCTCTGGGTCTGATTAATCTAGCCAAGGGTAAAGATCTACGAGGCATGCGAGATATGCACATAGTGGAACGTCTGCTGTCCATTGCGGTCGGGACCAAAAATGTCGATCTGGCTCATGTTCTTGATCGTGGTACGGCGGGCGCAACAGTTGCCATTGCTATCATCTTCATGAAGACAAATGATACCGTGCTGGCGAAAAAGGTCGACATACCTGACACCACTGTGCGGTTCGATTATGTACGACCAGATCTCTTCTTACTTCGTACGCTAGCGAGACATCTTATCATGTGGGATAGCATCTCGCCCAGTATGACATGGATCAAGGAGAGCCTGCCAAAGGTTTATCGGCGGCGATCCCGCCTGACTGGCATCAATCAGCTACGGAGTGAAGACATGCCGTTTTTCAATATACTTGCCGGTATTTGCTTTGCTCTTGGTCTCCGCTATTCTGGATCAGGTAATACACAGGCAAGGGATCTACTCCTGTTGTATCTAGATCAATTCATCCGCATCTCTCGACTCCAGGTGACGAACTACGATGCCAAGCTCGCTCGCAACTCTGTCAGGAACTGCCAGGACGTGGTGGCTCTATCCGCGGCCGCTGTCATGGCTGGCACTGGTGATCTGGCACTATTCCGACGCCTGCGCTCACTTCATGGCCGAATTGACCCCGACAAACCTTACGGTAGTCACATGGCAGCACATATGGCGATCGGCATGCTCTTCCTCGGTGGAGGCAGCTACACGCTCGGCACATCCGATCTAGCAGTTGTTTCTCTCCTCTGTGCCTTCTATCCCATTTTCCCAACCACCGTTCTGGACAACAAATGTCATTTACAAGCATTCCGCCATCTCTGGGTCTTAGCCGCAGAGCCACGTTGCTTGGTTCCTCGCGACCTTGATACTCGTCGTCCAATCTCCGTTCCCATTACAATCTTATATCATTCTGGCGACACTCACACCATCACCGCTCCATGTCTCCTACCAGATCCGAGTAATATCACTCGAATCGAGGTTCGCGGTCCAGATCACTGGCCTCTTGTTCTAAACTTCAGTCAAGACGACACTGTTCGCAATAAATTCCGCCATGGCGATCCATCCGTCTACCTGCGGCGCAAAGCAACCTACAGCCCATCCGGTGCCCCAACTTCCGTCTTCGCATCTACTCTTACCGGTCTCAGCGAAGCCCAGGATATCTTACCCACAACCGCTCCCACGACCTCAAACTCAGCCAAAGGTCTCCCACCATCCACTCGTCTGGGCCGCGACTCCCTAGTATCGAACTCCTTGTCTCTCGCAACGACCCCATCCCAATCACCATGGGACTGGATCTTCCAACTCCCCTCTCTCCAGGGACTCGACATTCGCGAACGTTCTCTCGTTCTACCATCTTCCTTCCCAACTCCTTCCCCGCGCATCTCAAGCCATCCAGCCACAGCGCCTCCCTGGCTCCGCACGTCGGCTGTCGATACCAGGCTCGCGCTCTCACATACTATCCGGAACATAGTCCAATCTTCCCGGGGTCGTGGTGCGGACCCTGATCAAGTTCGAGATAGAATCTGGCAACTTCGTCTTCTATTTGATTGGCTTGATCGTGTTCAGGCTGGTGACGAGAGTGGTGACTCTACCAGTACTAGCCAGAATCAGTCCCCGTCATCTGGGTTATGGTTGAGGAGGGACTTTGTGGAGGAGGCAAAGTGGCGTGTTTGGGGCGTGCAGGCGGAAGATCAGGGACAGAATTAGAGATAGGATAGCTTCTGTCTTGTGTTTTACTCGTAACATATCTATTGGGCGTTTATTTGTCGTGTAATTGAGCGGGTACTAGGTATTGATAGTCTTATGTATGATATCCACGGTATGATAACGCGCAATCTTCTCCATGGAAATAAGTTCGATATGTGGAACGATCAGGGTTAAAAACTGACTCGATCAGTTTAACTAATTATATTATAATAATCGTTATAATGAAGGAAACCCAATTTTATGGAGACTCAGCCATTTCGTCAACAATTATGGAGACTCTCCAGATGCAGCATTGACTCTTCCTTTTTCTTTCCCGCTATCCTTTCCCTTCCCAAGTCACCACGCCACTGAAGTAACTAAATCTGTCCTGCTTCATCTTCCTCCTATTCGCTGTCTTCGTCCGAAGGAACCTTCCTTGGAAGGAGAAAGACATTAGGGTACTCCTTGTCGTCCCCATATGTAGCTTTCCATCGACTCATTCGCTCGAGGCATTCGTGAAGAATGGCTCGGCGTTGCATGTCTGGGATCGACCGGAGTCTTCGGCATTCTAGTCCGTCCGGTCTCACTTACCGTCAAATGTAATGTATCCAGTGCGGGTGCATGAGATTGTCTAGTAGACAATCTTGGATAGCCGACATATAGTGGACCACTGCCCAGTGGCATCTGGCTATAGCACACCTGTGCTATAGCCAGATGCTCAAAGATGTCGTCGTCGTCCGATCTGTCGGACTTGGTTCGATTGCGGATGCAGCGTTGGTTATGAAGAATATGTTCCTGGAACAACATTTTCTTCTGCCTGCCTCTGTATGGTCAGGGGTGCGGTATCAGCTGCATTGGGCGGCGATCTTTGATCGAATTTTTCAAGTTTTGTCTCAACTAGAATTCCGAACCAGGGTTTTCTGTGTTGAATGAGTATCCATGCTTGATATCGTTGGATCGATATCGAGCAGATTCTCCCCATCGTAAATATGTTTTCCGAGAAACAGTCTTTAATCCTGATTAGCATAAACCCTCAACCACAAAACAATGTAAGAATTTCTGGGACCTTTGCATAATAAAATGTATTTGTATTTTTCTTTTGTCTGCAGAGACCAACAAAAGAAAAATACAACACAGGTGGGCACCTATTGTGAATCCAATGTAGGAGTCCCACTCCATATGGATGGACCTCAGGAACTCGAAGTATAGAAAAACCCCGAGAAAAAAGATATAAATCATTCTGTGAGATTTGGTTTGGGAGCAGAATGATGAGGACTGGAGAACTGAAAAGAAATGGGAATTCGAAGCCTTTATCCATAAAAGAATAATGGATTATTCTCGACTGTTTATTTACTACTAGTTACAAACTGGAAACTACGATAGAAATGGAAACTACGACCGACTGTAATTGTAATGGGAAAGTAGTACTTTATGGAAAGAGAGACCTGGCGGATGGTTTGACAAGTGGAATTCCAGATATCTTCTGTTGATAGTAGGATATATTGCTCGAAATGCTAGTTTTTTTTTTTTGGTGTAAAAAGGGAAATTTCAACAGGCCGTAGGTACTGGTAAACCAGTGTAGATGCAATATCAAACTCGTGAACCGCGTAAATAAAAAGATATATCTAATGCTTGCGTATAAAAAAGGAATTGAACCTGGAATGGAGTCTACTGTGACCGATGTTGACCTTCTCTCAACAATCCTCTATCACCAGCACCACCCTTCTGCCACAGCCAAACACCTTCAATAGCCCAGGCCGCCGCACTCGCATGTCGACCAATACCAGATGCAACAGGCATTCCATTCATTTCGTCGCCCTCCTTCCCATCCGTCTTGATTTTACCTAAATTCGAAGCCGCCGCACCATCAGCCTCATTCAACATTCCCGCAACAACACCTTCCTTCTCGATACAGAACCACAACCCCTCAGATAATTGTCCGCCCCGATCTCCAAATTCAGCCCGACCTAATCGATATAAGATCCGACCAAGGACTTGCCACGCAATGCACCGCTGGGCGGGGAACGTCGAGCGTGATAAGATCGCTAGCTCGGGAATCGTGTAGCCGGCTGCCTGAGGGTCATCACCGTGATGGTGGAGGCCCAGGCTCGTGGGAAGAGAAAGAGAGGTTGTCGGGGCAAGAATTGTCCCACGAAGTGAGAATCGGATCGAGGATGGGGCCATGGAAATGGCGTTGCTGGCGGGGTGGTAGGCGGATGTGGATTCTGGATCTTCTTCTGAGGACGAGGGGGGTTGGAGCCAGGAGAGTGATGAAGGGTCGTGAGTGATTTCGGGAAAGTAATGAGTTTTCAGGTCGGAGAGGAAGTTCGGCGACGATGGGTCGAGGGTTGGCATCGTTTGAGTTGGTTGTGGGAAATGGAAGCGTTCGATGGTTGATGGGTCCATGTTTGGATATTCAGAGGCTGGATGGAGGTCCTCTGGGACTTGAGCTGGTGGGAGGTCATCGTGACCTGGGGGAAACTTGGGTTTAGCACGCTGAGGAGGCTGAGGAGCGGGTTCCTGTTTCTTGGACGCTGCTTCGGCCTGAGCTGGAATGTCGAAGGATACTGATTTCTTGGGTTTCGAGGATTTCTCTTCGTCGGTTGATTCTGAGTTGACCGGTGCCGAAGACTGTGTATTTTGGGGAGACTTCTCATCCTCATCTAACTTTGCACGCCGCAAGAAACGCTCCAGGAGACCTGGATCCAAAGATGCCATTAGCTCCTCGCGCTCTTTCTCGATCTGCGCGTCGGACATGGACGCCAGATGGCGGCTATTCTCCTCCCCGATAGACTTTTTGTCATCTTGTAGAGTGGGTGGTGTAGATTTTAAAGGCTCCTCTTTCTGCGGCGCAGCCTGCTCTGCACGACGTTGCTTGAATGAGGAGGGTTTGTTTCGTCGACGGTGGGCGGGGAAACCAGTGGAAGAAGCGGTGGGCGTTGGCGGTTTCGGCGCGGGCGGGTTAGCGGCAGTAGTTTCTCTCTCACGGATCTCGCCGATCAAATCGAATGGAGAAGGAATAGGGTCAGTCGGAATCCCTGTATCATCACCGAGATCAAGGGTGAATCGCTCGCCGGGGAAAGCCATGACGGATGTAGAAAGAAAAAATGAAGTTATGTCAGCGCGGGGCCTGCGGCTCAAAAAAGCTAAAAATGGGGATGCATATATTGGTCTAACCTTATGCGGACTAGCGTGAGAAGCGGATGTGCTAGGCCTGACTAGGAAATTATCACGGCGGAATCAATTCCTGGAGAACAGAGTAGATCCTGCTCAGCTGTCTGGTCGTCTAACTGCGCTGGCGATAGCTAATTGAATGTTTTTTTTTTCACAATGATCTATCAGGGTGAATATTCATTTGCTCAGCTCCTACAATACTCTACACTGCCATGCATACTATCCTCATGACGTGTTGATGCCCAATGTCGAACAATCCGATTCTCGCATCTGCAGATGATGATCTTGAATTACAGATAACAGGAGAAATTCTGATGAGGATCAATCAAAATCAAGGTAGAGCAGAGCTTCATCACATATATAACTTATCAAGTGAGCTCAACCAACTCCACAGACATATTTCTTGCCGATATCATCGATGCATAGGCGTCTAGACAGACCTGGAGAGAGTTGCGGAGCCGAAGTATACGCGGGAAAATGATGGACCTCCACTAACGCCAGATCCGCGCGCATGGACATTGGGAGGGGATGCATCGAAATGCTTCAGGAAGACCGAATGATTTGGTTTTACAATATCAATGGGAAGCTGTCCTTATTTCCTTTTAAATCTTTGCTCTCTTCAACGAAATACTCGGCTATCTACTCTATCTGCATTCCGATCTCTTTTCCATCTTTAAAACTTGTAGTTTAATTAGTTAAATTCGACTCGAGCATATCCAGACTTGCTCCTTGATCGCTCTTTCCCCTTTCCTGCCCTTTTTTTTTATTTTTCGCCCTTTCCCGATTTCCCTTCTGGCTGCGCTCTTCTCTTCCTTTTCGTCTTTTCTCCTTCTTTTTCTCCTCTTCTTCTTCTTTTCCTTCTTTCTCTTCTCCACCACCACCGTCACTTTTGATTTTTCGCGTTTTCTGTTATCTACTTTCCTCCACTTTATCTTCTGCAACATCTTGTGGTTTAATTCGTCTTTCTCGGCGTTCCACCTCAACCCAGCCTATTTTTCCTACCTCGTCAACCCCGACCGTGTCCATAAAAAGTTCACGATATTTACGTTCACCTCAATATCCACCACCACCGCCACCACCCCTACCATCCTTTTCATCTAAACTTCTCCCATCGCCAAATTTACATCAATTCGTCATTTATTATCACCATGGCCACGGAGCCGCCTGGATCGGGTGTTCCAAAAGAAGAAGCCCCGCCTGTTGAAACTGACTCTAAGGCTGAAGGGCTCAACACCCGACGTGCCTCCACCACTAGACGGTCGCGTCGGAAGAAGGACGAGGAGACAGCAAATACACCCGACACTAAAGCCAAAAAAGAAAAGGAAACTAAACCAAAGGAAAAGCCCGCTCGTGCTCCCCGTCGTCCACGCGAAAAGTCTACGACAACTGCGGCGGCGCGCAAGAAGGCGAAGTTAGAGCAACCGAATGAAGCCACACCGGGGGCTGATGCAGCTGCTACTGCGCCAACACCCCAGACCCCGTCGCAGCAGGAGCAGCAATCACAGCAACCACATCAACCTCTACAACATCAACAGATGACCACACCTCCTCAACCTGCATCTCAACAACCTGTTACTACTCAAGCTTCAACTTCGATTCCAACTCCTTCTCAGCCACCTTCTCAAACTCCTACACCTGTACCTGCTCCTGCGCCAGCGCCAGTATCTGCATCTTCTGCTACCGCGGCCCCACCCTCTGCTCCTCCAGCTCCGACATATTCTCCAAGTCCTCATCCTCCGCAGACCTCTACTCCGGCATACACTATTCCACAGTCCTATCCACCGAGACCTCACTCACAACCTCCTCCCCCTCAGCCATCTCAAAAACCTCCTCGAACGAGTGGTCAAAACTTCGATCCAATTCGCTCTGCTTTTGGCACGACTTCTCCAGCACCAGCTTACAGTCCGCCTACTCATACTATCTCGCCGCAAAATAATTATCGTGCGAGTGCATCACCAGCGATTTCAAGTATCATAGATCCGCCTACACAAAACTCCCAACATGCGTATCCGCAGCTCACTCGATCTACATCTGGTGGACATATACCGACCGCTTCGTCTCCGGCACCGCCTGCAATGGCTTCGCAACCCTCCCATCCTTCCTTAGCTCCATCACCGTTGCCTGTATCGTCTCCTTCTCACGGCCCAGTCCCTTCGCCACAGCCGCTACCGCCATCAAACCATCATGCATCCTACACGGCTTCAGATCAACGCCCACCGGGCTCACAGTCTTCTTTGTCAGGGTCCTCTGCGCCAGCAGCACAAGAACAAGCAGCCCAGCCGCAACAGCCTCCGCGACAAATCGACACTCCTGTGCAAGCGCCTACTCCACAGCGACCCCAACAATCCTCCGATGCAATGGATATTGATCCAAAGGATCAAACTGCACCGAGCGCGAAGAAAGACAAGGGAGCCGGCACTGCGCCTTCCTCGAAGGCGCCTTCCCCAAAGCCGGGCCGCGCAGCCAAAGAAGCTCCTCCCCTACCTCAGGGATCTGGACTGATCACTAATGCCTTGTTCGGTGGGCCCGATGACTCGAAGTCGCCAGATGCGCGTAGCACACCCAACATCATCGTCCATGTACCTCTCCAAAAGGGAAACCAAATTGTGAATTTCGCGCAACTAGCGGAAGAGCAGTATGGATTTGCAGCATTGCACCCTCGCCTGGCCGCTCACAAAGAGCGCCTCGCACGTGTGGCCGCAGCAGGGGCTGCTCTCGAGCGCAATGACAAAGGAAAGTCAGCCGGGGAGAGTGCCGAGGAAGATCTGAGCCTCGATGTGGATCGTGATAGTGATATGGACGGGGACATTACCATGGGAGGCGCAGGAAATGGCACTAATGGCGCTCCCTCGGAGGCTAGCGATGGCAAGAGGCGGCGGCGGAAGAAGGTCGAAGAATATGATCGTGATGATCCTTTTGTTGACGACAGTGAAATGGCTTGGCAGGAACAAGCCGCGGCGAGTAAAGACGGGTTTTTCGTATACAGTGGCCCCCTTGTCCCAGAGGGTGACAAGGTGCAGGTGGAACGGTTAGTTTTATATACACACTTCTTTGGGATCATTTTGATACTAACTTGGTTTGATAGTGCCGATGGAACGATCAAGCGTGGTCGCGGCCGTGGACGAGGTACTGGTCGAGCCCGATCTTTGGCTTCTCATCCCCATGTTCCTATTGCTGCTGCTGTACCCATATCTCAAGATACAGGCCTTCCTCTCCGAGGACCCGGTTCAAGAGGTGGCACCTCGCGTCGAGCTAGGGGTTCGAAAAAAGCAGACGCTGAGAAGCACAGTGACCGCAATGGCAGTGCACCATCCCCAGCTCACGAAGGCCGAGGTGGTCGCGGAGGTGGAGCTGCTGGCCGTGGCGGAGGCTCCAGTACTCGAGGTGGAAAGTCATCTACACCTTCAACGCCATCTCATAACACCAATAGCCCATCAGTGATGTCAATGATGGACTTGGCTCCCGCACCGCCGAATTTGACACCGAGCCAGAATTCCAATATAGCCCCAGCACCGGGTCCCAGTCCCCTTGCTGGTCCGAGCTTGTAATGAAATAGACGGAGTGTGACTACATATATGTCTAAAGATTTATTTGTTTTGCATGGAGTTTGTATGAGAATTGTTTAAATCAACTTTGATTTCGGTGTCGGGTTCGGTATGGAAAGATAGGTGCATGTGAGAGTTCTGATCTGATATTAAACTCTTCTCTCTCGCGATTGATGATCCATCGCATACTTGTTGCTTGTTGAATTCTTTGCCTTTTGTTCAACAGTGTTATTTCGTGTTGCTATTACGTGTCAGAAACCTGTATCTATACTCGGAAACGTTTTCGAATAGCTCTTTGTAGTCAGACGGCTTGCTACTGGTTTATGGGGAAAAAATCTTGTTCAATTGTAACAGAAGATGATCGAAATAGGAAGTACGTCGGTAGAGTGTAGCATTTATGATTACCAGCATTAGTTCTGCATACCTATGCAGGTACTGCCGTCCTTGGTGGTTATACTGACATAGTATAGTATTTCCTCGGTGGCATCATATACTACAGTACAGTAGTTAGCTACGAATTAGGTTAAATAGAGCAGATAGTAATAGAGATATGAAAATGAAGAATCATCAGAGATAGCACTTATGTACGCCGTATCATGCAGAAACATATCTGAGGGAAAATAAATGGCAAAGCCAAGATCATTGCCATTGGTCATTGTCGGAACAAGTCATCGAGGTGAAGATGGTAATAGGAAATTGCAGAAAAAAGAAAGAAGGGGATTTCCATGAAGAAAGATGGGGAATAGAAGGGAAGACGAAGACGAAGATGAAGCAAAGTAGATGTAAGAAAAAAGGAGATGAGGTCCACGAATGATGGTTTTGGAAATGTGAATGAGATCGTGTATGATTGAGTGATTTGGTAGTGGTTTTTTTTTCGTCAGTGGATGGCGACGTGGCGAGTTGGGCTTGAGTGAGATAGATAGCACTCCGGTGTAACAACTGATGCCTGAAAATGATTGAAATAGATGCTTGGTTGCGATGCGAAGATTCGTGTCATATTCATGTTTATGCGATGCATCAGATACGGGCGAACTTGGCAAGGAATATGGCCATTTCAACATTGCGAATCGGCGCTGACTTATGCCGTTTTCATCTGAGATATCTTCTTCTTTTCATAGCCCGCTTTCTGGACTCGATTCGACGCCTGGACTTAAGACGTTGCGCCTGGAGTATATCCCGGGTATCCGCGATAGTTTCCACCGGCAGAAACTGGTGGGGGTGGGGGAGGACCAGTTGGTGGGGGAGTAGCGCGGATAGGCAAAGAAGCTGGATTCAAGTTTGTGCGAGACTTGGTATTGTGTGAGCTTGCGGAACGCGGACTCATGAATGGGCGTGAGGGAGTGTCGACGGCGGAAACGGGGTCACCTAGATGGTGACGACTGGGTCGACGACTGGATCGAGTGTCATCATCTCTTGTTTCTAGAGATAGGTGCTCCAGTGACGGGGGTGGTGGGGACTTGGCAGCATTGCGGGATGAGTAGTTCGAAGACGAATGACCATAGTAGCGGTTAGGCATGGGGAAGTCGTTGCTAATGTTGACGGGGATCTCGCCGGAAGATGGGTTTTGTTGATAGGGTGATTGCGTGCGAGTTGACTTGCTGATAGGAGGGGGAGGGGGCTTGGAAATTGGCGCTGGCATTGGTGCTGGAGCTGCGGCCGGTGCGGGAGCAGTAGCAGTAGATGACGAGGTTGTTGAAGTCGACGAAGGGGGTTTGTTCTCTTTGAGGGACTTCGGCGCCGGGGGCTGTAGGTAGGATTTGCGGTTTTGACGCTCCATCATGCTGATAGCCCATTCTTGAAGGTCAACTGGGGTGCGCTTTGCTGCTTGAAGGAATGCATCCTTGTCCTATTTTTTTGAAAATAATTAGTTTGGGAGATCACAAACATTTGGTGGGTGTTTGTCTTTGTTCGACATACATAAAGCTCTCGCGGGGTTGGACGCTCCTCGGACTTCTTCAATAGACATTTGCCAACAAAGTCGTGGAGGATGGGAGGGAAAGCATCACTCTTAGGCAATTTAGGAGCACTCTCGTGAACGATTTGCTGAAGAAGATCCAGAATACCCATTGGGCCCGCACTGGCGCGGTCTCCTGCTGCGGATTCCGATGTGTCGAATGGGAATCGTCCAACAGCCAATTCCATAACAGTCAAGCCAACACTCCAAACATCCGAGCGCACGGTATAAGCACCGCCTTGGATACGCTCAGGGGCCATGTAGGTCGAGGTTCCAACGAAGGTATCGGCAATAGAGTTGACTGTTTCTGTTGCAACACCGAAATCGCACAATTTGATGTTTCCGCGGGAGTTGACGAGGATGTTGGAGGGTTTGATGTCGCGGTGCATGATACGATGGACTTCATATAGGTACACAAGACCAGCCAAAACCGATTCAGTGATCTTGCCCAGTACATCGACTCGAACAGGGCCAAATTTCTTTGAGATGTGATCGAGCGACCTGCAATTCCCCATGTCAGCCTGCTGGTGTTGAATCTACCCACAGCTCTTTGCATGATGACTTACCCGCAATCCATATACTCCATACACAACACAATATCCCGAGCCTCATTTTGGAAGGCACCGTAAAATGTCACAATATTGTTGGAATTGCAATCATGTCCCACTCGAAGTTCTCGTAGAATCTGTTTCCGCACATTTTCTTTGGCATCGACTCGGATGATCTGGGAAAGAGCAATTATTTAGCTTCAGCCAGTTCTTTCATACAAGTTGAGATAAAAAATTGATCAAGACACTCACCTTTCGAGCCATCACGACCTTGGTGGAGGCATGCATCACCTTGGAGACTGTGCCTCCATTACCGGCTCCCAGCTCTTTCAACGTCACTAGGTCCTCGCTGCGAAGATCGAGTCGGAACTCCAGGCCAATTTCAAGAGTATCTGTATGGGTGCCTTCGGAGTTGCCAACCGCCCCTGGAACTTGGGCATCTCCATCAGAGGCATTCGGAGTGGCGGGCTTCGGAGTCGCATTGAGGGCAAGACCTTTGACGTTCTTGCGTTTTAACGTCCGGGCCTTGAACTGGTCCGCCATGATGTTGTGTTTAGAGGACTGTACAAGTCTAAAGAGTCGAAAAAGGAGATAAGAGGGGCAAACAGAAGAGAGTAAGAGAGAAATCAAAAGGACTTGGCTCAGCGCAAGACCGACCGCGCTGATGGGAAGAAGGAGAAGCGCGAACTAGCGGCGGGGAACCCGATATCACCTTAAGATGTATTCTTGGCGGCGCTGATTGGGCCTTGCGGGCGCATCGACTGGACCAACAACACCGAGAAAATGGATGTTGGCGCCAAAGAAAGTCTAAGGGATAAGAGAGATGCAGGATCGCAAGGAAAAAGGGGCGGTGGACTCAAATAAATGCTTGAAGACTTTATTATGACTTGAAACATAGGTGTTCCCTACTTCTCCACTGGTCTTGACCCCATAGGAGCTGTTCCTCGCATGAAAAATCCCTCTTTGTAAAAGGTAGACTTGATTGAGAATAGAAGATAAAAGAAAGAAAAAAAAAGAAACAGATAGAAGTATTTCAAGAAGAATATTTACAGTTAGGTACCAATGGGTGATCAGCCAGGAACAGTTGTCCTGCATCATGAGCAGCCATCTATGCAGGATCCGACAAGAGTCTCTCCGGGCCGGCCAATGTACAACTTCAGGTTAGTCACGTGATTAGAGGACACAAAATGTGGCGCATGTTCCATATTGAGACTAGTGTATGTCTAGCCACATCCCACCAGCCACAGCTGGTTTCCCTGCCCTTCGCGCGTTCTCCGAGCTCTCACTTTCTCTTTTCAATCCGCAACCCTCCCCGTTTATCCAAGACGAGTCGGGCACTAAGCGGGTGCCGGATCTGCGCTATCTCACACTCTCCTTCATCAACTCCCAGATCCTTGTTCGCTTTCCATTAGGAAAAAGGATCGCTCTCGACCAGCCAACATGAGTCTCCGCGACCTGGTCGATGGCGAGGCCATGAGGGATGACGACGAGAATGAGGATGTGGCCGATGAGTTCGACGGCGATGAAGGCGAAGTTCGTGAGGGTGCCGGGACTGTGAATCATTACAATGACTCGAGTGAGGAAGATGAAGAAGAGGATGATGACGAGGAGGCTGCTCGCGCTGTAAGTTGAGCTCGGTATCAATGGGCCATAAATGCACACTGACAATGAACTCAATGCGATAGGTCCGGGAAGGTTTCATTGTCGACGAAGATGAAGAAATTGAGGACCGCCGACGCCATCACAGGGGCAAGCGATCACGCCCTCGCGAGGAGGAACATCTCGATGAGGACGATCTTGAGCTAATTGGCGAGCATGTACCTGGACTAAACCGTGGCGCGGCGTCAGAGGTATGCGATTCTATCGACCATCCGAGATATACCCTTTGACTAGACTTCAAATGAGCGCGACTAGATTAATTTACTGACATGGCCATTTTCTACCACATTCACAGAACAAATTCAAACGCCTTAAGCGCAGAAAGGATCGCGATAGCCATCAACCATCCCAAGGTGTTGACGCTATCTTCAATTCCGACGATGAAGAAGAGCCCGAACCATATAGACATGCTGGCCAACGCCGTGGCATGCATGACGAGTTTGACGATTTTATTGAGGAGGACACATTTTCCGACGAAGAAGGCCAACGTGAACGAGATGATCTAGAAGTTGCGCCCCCAGCTCGTGCTCATGTGCCAGGACTCGGTGCCACCGAAGGTGCCGGTCTCGACGAAAATGCTCTGGAGGATCTTCGTGCAGCATTCGGTGATGGTACGGAATACATGTTCGCCTTGGATATCGAAGATCAGGAAGAAGAAGATAAGGTGACCGAGTCGCGAAAAATAAATATGACGGATGTTTTCGAGCCCTCGGAGCTGGCAGAAAGAATGTTGACGGAAGAAGATAACGAAATACGCCTACTGGACGAGCCTGAGCGTCACCAAATTTCACGCAAGCCGTACCGCCATGTTGTGCTCACAGAGGACCAATTCAGAGAGGAAGCCATTTGGATTTCCAATCTGATGTTACTCAAAAAGCGTATGGAGCCAGAGCTGCGTGAGCCATTCCAGCGCTCAGTGGCCAAGATGCTGGAATTCTTGATCACTGATGACTGGGAGGTTCCTTTTATCTTCCAGCACCGCAAAGATTACATGATCCACGCTGTGAAGGAGACTCTCAATGGCGAAGACCCCAATGATGAGTCCGCGCAATATAATATCCGGGCTGAGAAGCTCCTCAACATGACGGATTTATGGGACATCTTCGAATACGACCTCAAGTTCCGCTCGTTCATTGACCGCCGAAACACCATTCAAAAGACCTACGACAATCTGCAGAGGCTTTTCAATGTCCAGGACAGTATTGTGGAGGATCTCTCGGCTTCAGCAACTACTGTGGAGGAATTACAGGATGTTCAAGAATATATGCATTTCCAATATGCCTCTCAGATCCATGATATGTCGGCAGTGAACGGCGAGACCAACGGCGAACACCAACGGCGCAAAGCCACTGGGAAGACCATCTTTGAAAGGGTTCGGAATGGCCAAGCATATGGCTTGGTACGCGCATTTGGAATCACAGCTGATGCTTTTGCACAAAACGCGTCCAAAGAGGGCCGCCGGCAATATACAGAGGACCCGAGCGAAGGTCCAGAAGAGCTGGCCGATCAATTCGTCGATACCAACTTCACCAATGCCTCTCATGTTTTGAAGGCCGCCAAGTCTATGTTCGCCGAGGAGATCGCCTGCAGCGCAAAGATGCGCAAGGTCATTCGACAAGCCTACTACATGAATGGTGTCGTCGACTGCTTCCGCACAGAAAAGGGTCTGCGTCGAATCGATGAGCAGCATCCGTACTATGAATTCAAGTATTTGCGAAACCAACAGCTCAGTGACATTGCCCGTCAACCAGAGATGTTTTTGCGCATGCTGAAGGCCGAGGAAGAAGGCCTTGTGGATGTTTCTGTCCGCTTTGAAAACTTCGATCAGTTCCGCGCACGACTGTATACCGATATTGAGTCTGACAACTACTCAGAAGTGGCTGACGCGTGGAACCGCCTGCGCCGTGAGGTGCTAGACATGGCCTTAGCCAAATTGGAGCGCATAATCAACCGCAGTGTGAAGGAAAATATCCGTCAGGAGTGCGAGAATCATGTTGCCAAGGAATGCAGAGAAGCCTTCTCCCAGAGATTGGACCAGGCTCCATATAAGCCCAAGGGCATGGTTCTGGGCACAGTACCTCGAATCATTGCACTGTCATGTGGAACTGGCACCGTGGGCAGAGATCCAATCCACTGGGCCTACATCGAGGAGGATGGTCGTGTATTGGAAAATGGTAAATTTTCGGACCTGTCAGTCGGCGACCAAAATCACGGCGTTAAGGACGGCGTGGATGTGGCGAAGTTCGTGGATTTGGTAGAGAGAAGAAAGCCAGATGTGATTGGTGTGTCCGGCATGACTCCGGAAACTCGTCGTTTATACAAGCTTTTGTCTGAGCTTGTTGAGCTGAAAGACCTTCGGGGTGCTTTCTACACGGACGACCGCGATGAAGAAACCAGTGATCCCTTGGAGGTTGTGATTGTCAATGACGAGGTCGCCCGTCTCTACCACCAAAGTCCACGAGCGCGCCAGGATAATCCAGGCTTCGGGCCGTTGACACACTACTGTGTCGCTTTGGGTCGATACTTGCAGTCACCGCTCAAAGAATATGCTTCACTTGGTCGCGACATCGTCTCTATCCAATTCAAGCCTGGCCAGCAGCTACTGACACAAGACCTGCTCCTTAAGCAGCTGGAGACCGCCTTGGTTGATATGGTCAACCTGGTAGGTGTCGACCTCAACGAGGCTGTTCATGACACCGCTACCGCCAACCTTTTGCCATATGTCTGTGGTCTTGGGCCTCGAAAGGCAGCGCACCTCCTCAAGGTTGTCAACATGAATGGTGGTAACGTGAACAACCGAGTTGAGCTATTGGGTGTAAATGCCCAGTACCCGGCTATGGGTGTCAAGGTATGGAACAACTGTGCCAGCTTTGTGTTTGTCGACTTTGAGAGTGCCGACCCAGATGCCGACCCACTGGACAACACCCGTGTACATCCTGAAGACTATGACATTGCACGCAAAATGGCCGCCGATGCTTTGGAGCTGGACGAAGAAGATATCAAGGCCGAGACTGATGAGAACGGCACCGGCGCCATCGTGCGCAAGTTGTTCCGCGATGAGCAGCAAGATCGTGTCAATGACCTGATTTTGGAGGAGTACGCAGAGCAGCTTGAGAAGAACTTGAATCAGCGCAAGCGCGCAACTCTCGAGACCATCCGAGCAGAGTTGCAACAACCGTATGAGGAGCTTCGCAAACAATTCGTGTTCCTCGGCAGTGACGACATCTTTACCATGCTTACTGGCGAGACAACAGACTCATTGCACGCTGGTATGGTGGTACCCATTGCGATCAAGCGGGTTTTCGAGGATCACATCGATGCGAAGTTGGACTGTGGGGTTGATGCGCTGGTCGCAGAGACCGAGTTGGGCGTGCCCCATGACATTCAAGTGCGCCAAGCTTATGCGCCGCACCAGACAGTCCCTGCGAAGATTCTGTTCCTCAATCGCAAGAGCTTCACCTGCAATGTTTCTCTGCACGAGGATCAGGTTAGCCATCCCTCTCATCGCCGCCCTGAGCGCGGCGGAGGCGATTGGGATGACCAGCAGGAACGCAAGGACAAGGAAACCATGCAAGAGAAGACACAGCAAGGTGGACAGGCCATGCGTGTGATCAAACACCCTCTCTTCCATCCCTTCAACTCGACCCAGGCAGAGGAATACCTGGGTTCTCGTGCTAGGGGCGAGGTCGTTATTCGTCCATCATCTCGTGGCCCTGACCACCTGGCAGTTACATGGAAGGTGGCGCACGGTGTCTACCAACACATTGATGTGCTTGAGTTAGACAAGGAGAATGAATTCTCCGTGGGTCGTGTTCTGAAGGTTGGCGGCAAGTATACCTACAGCGATTTGGACGATCTGATTGTCAACCACGTCAAGGCGATGGCTCGTAAGGTCGAGGAGATGACCCTGAATGAGAAGTTCCAAGATGGCAGCAAGGCCGAGACCGGTAATATTTTCACCCCATACGCTCTTATATTTTTATAATGCTTTTATTTATCATTTACTAAATCATTCGACAGATCAATGGCTCGAGACCTATACCAAGGCCAATCCACGTCGCTCTGCCTATGCATTCTGCATCAACCCCAAATACCCCGGATACTTCTATCTTTGCTTTAAGGCGGGCGAAAACTCACGACTCCAAAACTGGCTTGTCAAGGTGATTCCTCAAGGTTTCGAGCTTCAGAAGAACCCTTATCCAGACATGCAGGCTCTTTGCAATGGATTCAAGCTCATGTTCAGCAACATGCAGAGCCGGAGGAGGTAAATGTGAGCACATCGCTCATCTGTACAGTGTACTATTTACGCCATTTGTTTTCCAATTTCGCCTTTGCTGTTATATTCATCATTATTCTCGCAGGAAAAGCGGAATTAAAAACAAACAAAATTTGGGCATTGCATTTGAATCATCATTTTCTTCTTTCCTGCTTTTTATCTTGTTTCATTTCCCCCCCTTTTCTTTATCCTTTTCATTTAATTTGATACTCCTGTTGGTCGTTCGGGGGATATGGGCATTGTGTAACCAGACTTATTCAAATGGGAGACCAAATTACAGTATTCGATGGCACCTTTGTATTGACAGTAGTAGTAGAGAATATACTGCGAGTACCATTGATAGACTATACTAGTAGTGCCAATGCCTCATGAAGCATGAAGCCTAGGTTCATCCGGTTCTCCCACGATGACATCGTTTGGCTCTCCACGTGAAGTGTGATTCCTCGGCCCCGCCACGTCTTGTGCCTTTCCCCCGGATTTCCCTGTTAATTTCCTCTCCTATTCTTATTCTTATGTTTCTTTGCTTTTCATAAACAAGAGAGAAAAAGAAATCAAGAATAAACCTAGAAAACAAAACACGAAAAAAACAAACGAATGTGAAAAGACCAGGTTGTTTTCGCCCCTTTCAGCCGCAACCTCCGGACTTGCACGGCTAAATCATCACATATCATAAGGCTGACAACCTCCCGCGCTCCAGACTCTCTTTCTTCTTTACAATATCCACCCCAGACACGACCAACCATGGCCGCAATGGAAGAGCTGGAAATACATAGCAAGGTGAGTACTGTCCTTAATAACTTGTTTATTTGTCTCCGCTAATTGAATGACCTCGTCGCAGTCCTACTTCGTGCGTTGGGTCAATGTTGGCGCTGGACACACCATCTCATGGAGCATTCAACCACACAAGAAGTCGGTCAACTTTGGTGTCTTTAAGCATCCTGGCCAGTCGAACTCCCTTGGATCTCATTTGCCCACCTCCGATTCCCCAAGTACCGACTCGAACGAGAACTTGCCCGCAACCGCGAACCCGGGATCCCGCAACCAACAATCGACCGTCATCGAGAAGCTCACCAGTATGGGCCTCAAATCGATTAAATGGGTAGGGAAGTGCGAGGCAGACAAGATCTCCCAAGGAACATATGATGTACCGCCAAATGAAGCTGGGAACTATGCCCTGGTCTTCGACAATACCTTCTCCAAACAAATCTCCAAAACCGTCACCCTCGTTCTCCTGAGCTATCCGACCGGTTTACAGCCACATGGCTCCGCGCCAGCTTCGATTACTCGCGCCCAGACGAATGGTTCAAGTGAATCATTGTCACAACCAAAGACACGTCGCCGTGGAAATAGTCGATCAACACTGAGCGCCCAGACCGCGCAAACTTCCACGTCTACTGTACACACGGGCCAACTCCAAAAGCGCCGACGTAAGCGTCACCAGGGTTGGGCGCGTCGGTTTTTCTCTTTGGATCATACCTCCTGTACTCTGTCTTACTACCATGATCCAAATTCGTCAGCATTACGAGGCGCCATTCCACTCTCCCTGGCGGCCGTCGCGACTAATGAGAAAACGCGGGAGATTTCAATAGACTCCGGTACGGAAATTTGGCATCTTCGCGCCAGTAACGATCAGGATTTTGTCTCTTGGAAACGAGCTTTGGAGAAAGCTTCCTGTGCCGACAATCCTAAGGAAGCTGGTGTTGGTCTTACCAATCCACCCGAGCTGCGAATTTCTCTCCCAGATCAGCCTTCGCCAGCTGAAGAGCAGGAATGGACTCGGGTGGAAAGCTTAGTTGGAAAGGTCTCTGGCTCGCGCGACGCAGTGCGTCGCCTTGCTAAGGATACTGATCCAAAGTATCTGGCAACACCGACGGCTTCCGCTCCAGAAAAGTCTCGGGGTCGATCTCCAAGTCCACAGCCTGCATCAAGCGAAGCTGCTGGTGGCGATGCGAAGAGACCATTTTGGAAACGCAAGACCAGTGGCACCTCCAATTCGAGTGGTAGGCGTCCTCCAGGGCCAGAACAGACCAATTCGAGCTCTTCTCAGTTGGTGGTTCCCGCCGGTAAACCTGCCAGTATTACTAGCCATGCAGATGGAATGGATGAGATTCATGATCATCTGATGACTGTTCTGCGGGACTTGGATAATGTTGTAACGGAATTCTCTACTTTGCTTGCTGAGAGCAAGCAGCGAAGACACCCGCCTAAATCAACTGTTTCTATGGCACCTCGGAAGAGTATGGAGTCGGAAGACTTGGAATTCTTCGATGCTATGGATGGAGGCTCCGCTTCTCCGCTCTTGACGATTCAGGATAGTGATGAGGAGGGCGAAAGCGTGGATCGACCTGACGATGCTACGGAACAAGTTGATGATGCCCCCTCAGATAGCGAGGACGAGGCAGAGTCCCTTGCTCCCCAAGATAGCAGCACTTCCTCGTCACTATTCCCAGCTCGACCTAAATCCTTGTCTCCCCTTCCATTGGACACTATTCGTCGTCGCCAGAACATCTTAGCCCCAACAGTCTTACCTCCTAGTCTGATTGGCTTCTTGAGAAAGAATGTTGGCAAGGACTTATCCCAAATATCCATGCCAGTCTCTGCGAATGAGCCCCTTTCATTATTACAGCGCGCAGCGGAAATTTGCGAGTACACTTCACTACTGGATAAAGCAACCCAAATATCTGACAGCACCGAGCGATTGATGTACATCACTGCCTTCGCCTTGTCTTCTCTGTCCAGCAATCGAGTCCGAGAACGTTCTATCCGCAAGCCCTTCAACCCCATGCTCGGCGAAACATTCGAACTCGTCCGCGAAGACCAAGGCTTCCGTTTCATTGCAGAAAAAGTCTCTCACCGTCCCGTCCAACTAGCCTACCAAGCCGACAGTCGTGAATGGAGCCTCGCTCAATCTCCCATGCCAAGCCAAAAATTCTGGGGCAAATCCGCTGAAATCACAACAGAAGGCCGTGTTCGCATTAGCCTCCACGCTACAGGTGAACGTTATAGCTGGATAGTAGCAACCTCCTTCCTACGCAATATCATCGCAGGCGAGAAATACGTCGAACCAGTCGGAGAAATGACCGTATCTAACGAAACAACCGGTCAACGCTCAATATCCACCTTCAAAGCAGGAGGAATGTTCTCCGGCCGCAGTGAAGAAGTCTCCACCCGAGCCGTAGACTCAAATAACAAACCCTTATCACTGGGTCTAACAGGATCCTGGCCCACATCATTGACATTAACTCGTGACGGCTCGACGTCCGGAAAACCAATCTGGGCTGCAGGATCACTTGTTCCCAGTGCAGCTAAGCATTACGGATTAACCGCGTTTGCGGCGGCTTTGAATGAAGTCACCCCGATTGAAGAGAATCATCTTCCAGCTACAGACTCGCGTCTTCGTCCCGATCAGCGTGCGCTGGAGGACGGGGACCTTGATCGGGCTGAGGAGGTTAAGGTTCAACTTGAAGAAGGTCAGCGTGCGCGACGGAAGGAGATGGAGGCTGCAGGTGAACAGTGGATTCCGCGGTGGTTTACGAAGGTTAGTGATGAGTCTGATGGGGAGGTTGTTTGGAGACTTAAGGGTGGTAAGGATGGGTATTGGGATGAGAGGGCTAGAGGTAGTTGGTCCAATGTTGTGCCTGTTTTTGAGACTAAATAGTTTTAGTATCATATGTCGTACTACACATTAGACTATATCATTGGTTTTTTTTCGTTGTGTATGTTTCCAAGGGTTTTAGATTTTGGTGTCTCTTGTCTGTTGAGCTGGATGAACCTTGGATATCACGGTATTTATACTGAGCCTTTTGTGTGTTTGGTTTCAAGTTCAGATAGACTCAACTTTGATATAGGACAAAGCGTTCGCGAAGCGGGCCGGCGCGGTTTGGATGAGTGGGGTGGGTAATCTACATGTTTGAACGTCACGCTATCCCGAGGTTCAATTTGAGATGGTCTTGAATCTTCAAGAGCCTTAGAAGGCTCTGCATACAAATTTTCGTTTGAACCAGTTTACTTGATTGGATCCATCCAGTCTGGATGAATCCAGATATGGTGACGAAACAAAATCAGGGGTTGTTCAACCTTAAAAGTTTAAAGTAATTGTTTTCTATTTGGCTTCGTAGAGTCGGAAGTATATATACGTCAAGGCCCGTGGATGTTCTCATTAAATATACTACTATCAAGTTTTGTCAGGGCTCTTGGAACAATCCTACTACAATATACTGCCAGATCTATCTACACCAGACCTTAACACAATCTCCCATCGTATATTTGGATCAGATTGAGCATGTCGATCTGCGTTAACAAAGTCACCTGACGAGGCTCCGCCCTCAGCTGAAAGTACGATAAATAACGTACATCACCTTTAACATTTTCTCTGCATTATGGAATCAGCGAGCTTGCCTGGAACCAATAACGGTGTTCAGATTGTAACAAACTCAGGAATTCTTTCGGCAAACATCTATCAAGGAGGTATCACGTTCCACAAGCTTATCATATACTATTCGTACTCCAGATTCACTAGTAGCTTTGAGCTCCCAATGGCTAATGTATCTCTTTCATAGAAACAAATATCACAATCATCCGTTCTCTCGCCCGATCGATCCACCGGTCTTTTTCAACATCCATCGACCCATTCAAGCAGGTGCAAAATGAACTCGCCTTCCTACTCGCCGCACTCGATATAACTGATAGCCACTCATCGCCGAATCTTGATGAGATACACTCTTCAATGAAGACAGAGCTACTTGGTTGTCAAGATGCTCTGATTAAATTGCGTGAAATAAAAATCGACTACGACAGCGGTGAACTAAATACGCCAAATAATGGAAGTGTAGAGGATGATTCGATGGAGCATCTGACGGATATCAGGCATAAGCTATCGTCTTTCACGAACATGCTGAGCTTGGTAAACACAAATGCTATCAGGTAGTAACTAGAGCGCTACGTGGTTGAGGTTCACATACTAAGTTTCGCCAGGGCATCACAGGAACATGTTGAGCGAATGTTGAAAAGATTTCTGGATGATGACAGCAGTCGGGAAAAAGCAAAGTCAATCATGTCAAGAAGATCAACATTTAGATCGAGTATGGACGAAGACAGAGAGAACTGGAGACAAATCCGTTTAGAACTCCAAGCTGCGGGTATTGGTCCAGAGAGTTTCTCCGAGAATTTGGATTTGATCATATCGATATTCAAGAAGTCGGGCTTCGCGGATGACATGCCATACATTGGCAGCATAACTGGACTTTCGATGAGCGAGTCAAGCCCAGAATTACCTCTCGCTAGAGTTGATAGTCATTCGACATCTGCCACCTCGGCTTCCCAGCAAAGTACCGTCCAAAGTATTCAAGAACGGCTGTGGTCACTTTGGCCGAAACAAAGTACGCAATCTAATCCGTCGATATTGGGCGTTCCCAACAAGGAAGACCTGGTCACATTTGCCCAGAAAGGAAATATATTAGGAGTGTTGTCAAGTCTGGAAGCGGGCGAGAACATCAACTCTTCAAATAAAGTCGGAGACAGTGCTCTTTCGCTAGCTGCGGCAGCGGGACATAAAGAGATTGTCCTTGTCCTACTATCCAAAGGCGCAAGAGTTGAGAATATGAACAAAAGCCGAGAGACTGTGATTGTTCAGGCTGCAAGAAATGGACAATTCGAAATTTTTGGGATTTTAGAGCCATATGCGGATTCTCTAGACAAGGTTCAATATCAGATGGCATTAGGCGTGGCGGCCGAAAATGGCCACGAGGACATCGTCAAATTACTCCTGGATCGCGGAGTAGATGCCGATTATCTCGATCCGACTAGCGAAACCGAAAATACTCCATTATTTAATGCTGCAGACAAGGGCCATAAAGGGGTTGTTCGGATTTTACTGGACCACGGGGTCTCAGTCAAGACTTTGAATTTCTGGAACGAATCTGCGCTTTTCGCGGCGTGTCGATCGAATGAACGGACAATAGCTCAACTTCTTATAAGGTATGGTGCAGACTGTCTGTTTGACCACAAGGCCAGAAATGTGTCTTTTGGCGCATTATATTCGGAGCTTCTGGCAGAGGAAGCGATGAGAGATGTTGCAGCGCGAGCTAGAAGTTCGGGCTCATACTCATTGTTCTGATTGACGGGAAACGAACCGTCATAAGGGAGTATGTGATTCTTCTCCATGGTTAAGTATATTGGAAGGTCAAGAAAATACTACGTAGTAGAATGGAGACTCAGCGACTCAAAGCAGCATGGCTTGCCTTAGCTAAGGTAAGCCATGCTACAACTTGTTGAAGTTTGGCATATAGGTATATGCCAAACTTTATACTCTCGAGATGCAGTTCAGAGCCTAACATCAGTGTGAAGATGTGAGAAATCCAATATACTAGTGATCTACCAGATAATCCATTTGAATCTACCCTGAGATTAATATAAATATACTATACTGATTAAAGCGATTCAATATGAGCAAAAGAACAAAAGGATGCAAGTTTACAATATACACAGAATGATAGGTGGGTTAGACAACATTGAAGATATGTTGGGAGACAATTAAGGCCTCGACTTAGTAAAATATTGCTGCTAACCCTCCAAGTTTGGAATGTTCTAGGGAACCACCAAGAGCCCGAAGATGATTATCAAAGAAATGACAACGTGGGAGACGATGATCAAAAATTTGGAGAAACAAATCGAAGAGTCAATGGTGAGAGCGCGGAAAAAGCAGCGTAGTTCCCAGGCACCACCCATTCATTATCAGTACAACTCTGAGGAGGAAGAAGGCTCAAGTTGAGAAGGGGAAAACGGCATACATTGGGCTTCTTCCTATAGCCAACCTTTAACTAGTATCTACAATTGCGGCGTTATATTAGGGTTCCAGAAGAATGAGCTTGGTGAACGGGAAATTGGTATATCAAACATTGGACGATGCGTATGTGGTCCATTACAAACAAACTCATCCAGCTCAAACAATCGCTGAAGAGAGCTTAACCGAGCAGATTGACATGAGATCGTAAACATGATGTAGCTCGATCACTATACAGAAGAACACACTATGCAAGTGCCAAAAGAAAGAAAAGAAAGAGAAACAGTGAAGGAAAAATGAAACAAAAATGAACTCATAAAGACCATGATATACGCATAAAAAATTGACACCGTTTATTCATCCTCCTCGGAGTCTTGGGCAGTCCACCGCCGCGAATTTCGCATCTTGGCTGCTTTCCGCGCACTATTGCGATCCGGTGTCCCGGAACTTGTCTGGACACTACGCATCATTACAGGGAGATTATCGAGAACGGCACGATTACCCTGGAAGTAATGTTCCGAGAAACCTCCCTGTAAAATACGGCGTAATGAAGAGAGACGCACCCACTTCCACCAGCGGTCGATGCTCATGAGGCCATGACGACCAATCTTTACCGTGAGTGTGCTGCCGTAGTGGCGGTTGGTGTCCTGGTCAATGGCCATGTTGTATCGGGGACCACGGCGAGGGTTTTCGACGGTCGTGAGGATAGAGGCGAAATTGCTGTGCAGGGATTTCTTATCGCGCTTGCTGATGCGCTTATTGTGCACGGTAGCTAATGACTGCAACGCCCTTTCAAGTTCTGGAGTATTGTGGTAGGCATTGTAGCGCTTGATTAGCTTTGGGCCTGAGAAATCTGCGTGTTCGTCCTCTTCATCTTCTTCCTCACTATCTTCATCATCGTCGTCTTCTTGGGGCGTGTAGCTTTTCTCATAGAGAAGAGCTATGGCTTCGCCTGCGGCGATTTGGACACCAGAGTCACCGCTATCGAGCTGATCCATGAAAATCTGGACTGCTTCTTCGCTTTCGCTTTCGTAGTCCTCGATTTCTGTGGCGAGAAATCCCCATACTTGGAGAGCAGCAATGACACAGGCAGCATCGTCTGATGCGTCGATAGACTGGCCATCCGAGGCGACAATGTCCAGAAGGAACGTCATTTGGTCCATAATACCTCCCTCACCAGCGCCACCAAATATGGTGCATGTTCCTAAGCAATGAATTGCAGCAGCCTTTACAACGGCTGAGGTGGAATCACGGATACTGCGCGTAAGGAAAGGTTCGGCATTTTCATAGATCTTATCATCGCTCGATGTGATAGTTAGTAACTCGACTGCGCGCAGGGCATTTGTCGTCTCCCTGGTGCTGGTCTCATTCCTAACACTTCGAGCGAATGTGCTCAACAGATCTGCGACTGATGCGCGAATTTCTTCCTCGGCATAGTGGTACTTTGTCAAGCGGCAGAATGCCGCCAAGGCTTCTTCACGCCCTTGTACTGTACTACGTTTGCGCTCGAGGAGTTCTTGAATACGATCGGCCAACTCTTGTGGCCAATCTTCGTTATCTTGCTCCGGATTATCATCATCCAAAGAGCCGATACTAAAAATTGGTATTGTCAGCGCCCTGGTCTAAAAATGATAGTCGCACAAGAAAAAAAGAAAACATTCCTCGGCGGCCTGTGACATCATCCCGCCACTGAGTGGGACCCTGTAGAATACTCGAAATGCACAAAAATTTCGAGAAGGAGATAGGGCAATATTAAGGGGAAAGGGGGATTATTTTTTGAAATTACTCACCTCATAGCAGTATCGTCGGAGAGGAATCCAGAATCTTCATCGTCTGAAGGTGGCCGACTCGCAGGTCGCGAGGATTGGCGTGAAGTTTGCTTAGAACCGGCGCGAGAAGTATTGCGAGAGGCTTCTCTCGAGGCGGCTTTGCGCGAGACAGTTTTGCCGCTCTCAAAGATCTGACGGCGAAGGTCAGGCATGATGGTGTGTATAATTTCGAATGTAGGTAAATAGTAGTAGGAACTTTCGAGAGAAAAGCTTCGAGGAAGCTCGTTGGTAAAGTGGGCGAAAAGCGGATGAGAAAGCGGGTCTATCCTATTGGTACGGAGCTATGGTAGAGCGAAATCGAGAGATGAAGAAGATTGAAGAATAGCACATCGTCCTGCAGTTGAAACATCTGGCAAGGGGGGGAAGTGTGGTGAATGAAGGAGAAGAAAAGAGAAGAGAAAGAAAAAAAAAGGGCGAGAGTATTATGAAGGGGAAAAAGTAACGGCGTAATGCGCCCCCCTCGTCCCGTGGCTCACCCAATGGCCGCCGCCCAAAGTGAATTGCTGACCGTGCGGGGATCGCCAATATGGGGTAAGTATATACAATAAAAGCATCATATAGTCATAATTGTTATTCGAAACCTAGTTTTATTCGGCCTGATGGTTCTATTTGTCGTCTATGCACTTCGTCATCGGGTATTATCGTACATCGTGAAGCTACTTGCGGTTCATCGCAAGCTCCAAAATCCGCCGAGCCTTGGCCCCCTCCAAATATTCCCGACCTTCATGGCGAGAATCTTCGTCTTCGTCGTCATCTCCAACTTCCAGATCAACCTGTAGACTGGCATCATAGGCTCCCATGAGGGTATCTTCGTCCACACGCACGCCACCTTGGATCAGAACTTGAACGCATTGCGTCAACCGTGCGATCTCCCGGCGTGTTTGCGGCGGAATTTCATCATTTTGGCTGGAATAGATTGAACTGGAGACCATTTCTTCCATGCGGGTAATTGACACATTCTCCGTAGAAGATGTGGCCGCCTCTGCCCCATCTGCATGTTTTGAGATCCAAATATACCCGTTCACTCCAAGGATAATATCCACGTCACCACCTCCATTGGCAGTACTATGAGTCCATATTTGTCGTCGGGACCGTACAACTCCTGTGCCACTAGAGCCTGCTGCAGTAGAGGACCCAGATCCAGACCCAACTCCTCCCTTCACGGTAGAGCTCGATGCCCCACTACCTCCAGTTCCAGTGACAGCAAGGAAAACACCATTTCGAAGTTTTCCGTATTTCAAAGATCGGGTATGAAGCGAAGCGGATCCGTCTTGATGAACACTTTGTACTTCTGCAACCACTAAATCACCTTCACTGAAGAAAGTTCGAATTTGAAGCTCATCGGCGCTTGTTCGTCGACGTAAGATACCACCCGGTAAGTTGATCGCGGACAAGGGGAGTTGCGCAAGTAATGGGGCAGCGACATCGACTTTCCATCGTCTCCCTTGTACTTCAACAATACGACCGACAACCAAATCGCCAATCTCAGGAATATAACGGGCACGGAGCGGGTGCACTGAAAGCAGTTTGTTGGTTCGTTGTACAGTACCGGCGACTGTGGCGATGATAGAAGTAGAAAGAGGGTTCATATAAGTGCCGTGACCTCTGCAATATAATTAGCTCTGCACACTTAGTCCCCGATGCGCAAGGTATAGTACCAGCAGCGCTGGAAGATACTGACCTCATCCATTGGGTTTCAGATGTGACGACCTCTCCAGGAGTCACAATTCCTGTGGTAATTTTGTTTCCCTCTCCGTCTCCTACTCGAGCTCGTTTACTAGGTCGAGAGACGCCGCCCATTTCAACGTCGGAATCTGCGTCGGACATGAAGTCGTCGGAATCGTTGTGGTGAGGACGAATGTCCTCCACCTGTGGTGGAAGAATTGTAATTGCCATCTCGGAAGATGTGTGTCTGTATAATCTGAACTGCTTTCAAGTGAGCAATTGAAGAATGTCCGCAGCTTCACATCCGAGACTTTCTCTAATTCACGTGACCTTATCCACTATCGACTCCACCTCAAATCTGTACGACTCTCTAAGAGCACAGAATTAAAGTACCATGGACAGTATATCCTTGATTTATAATTAAATCCCGTCTATGGGACCTCTATCAATATCCCTAGGCAGTTGAGTTACCTTTTGTGCAGTGACTGGAATATAAGTAGCTGGATTTCTGTATACCATGTTCTACGAGTAGTTAGTAGGTAACTAACAGATGTGATGGGAACTTCAAACAAGGGCGCTGCACTGGAGGGAAAAAATAATTCAAGTATATCATCTCAATGGGCCTCAAAAATGACCAATTCGTAGTTCAACAAAATGCGTAGTAATACATCAACCAAATGAAAAATGAAAACGAGTTATTGCTGGACGCCAATCTCAAGTCTTCTTGCCATTGCGATTGGCAGTAGGAGTCGACTCTTCCTTCTTTTTCTTTGAGCGACTACTGCCACCCTTAGGCCTATACCCTGCATCCTCATCCCGCTTGCGCTTATTCTTCGGTGTTGGTTCCGCGTCCATTCCATCCTCATCAATGGTCTCGTCGTCCTTACGTTGCGTGGGTGCTCGCTTGGATGAACGCTGATTTGACGGTCTCGATGCTGACTTCTCTGACGCAACTTCATGCTCTTGTAAGTTTTGAGGTTGGTTACGGCGCAGCCAGTTGTGAACTGAAGCCGGGTTACGCATATTGGCATCTTTTTCCCTTTCCGCGAATGTGGGCGGATCAGGGATTCGCTCTAGTTGCAATGCAGCTGCCTCATCACCGAGTTTCGCGTCAAGAGTCAGGTAGTACTCAGTTTCATGCTCCGGAGTGAAATATCCGAGTCTGCGCTCCACGCCGTCGGTGATTTTCTCCACATCCGCGGCAGTCGCTGGCGTATGGGGTACCTTAGATAAGGTGCTGTATTGGATGGCGGGTGCAAACTCCTTGTTGCGCTTGATACTCTGTTCCACTTGGCGATATGCGTCCATTGTGATTTTGCCATCCGCTACTCCTTCCTTTGCTTCTTTCCATGATTTCCGAGCCAGGTTCGCGTCGGTAAGCAAAGGGGGGATTTCTTCCTCAGCTGCGGGAAGAGAGGGAATATCGTCTGGCATGTTCAAGTCGTATCGCATTGCCGGCGAGACTTGGAGACTCTCATTGAACTCGAGAAGGACCTCTAGCAATTGACTTCGAAAATGTTAGAGACAACGTTTGATTCAACCCGTACTTGGCGTTTGCTCAACATACTCGTTTTGTTCTTGGATACGTTTCGACAAATCCTCAATACGTAATTCCTCCCGAATAAGATTCTCGTTCTCTCGGTTCCCCAGCTCAAATTTGATCTTCATCTTCGCGTATTTCTTCCTAGGAAACGGTTAGCCAAAGCTCCATCACTCTTACTTGATGATGTCGTACTTAAAAGATCGAACCGGCGGTTTGGCAGCAGTCTCTGCTGGTGCATCCGGCAGAGTGTCCATGGCAGCGCCAGAGTCAGTCGGTTCTTGTGCCATGTTGGGCGATGATCAAGATGTGATTGAAGGGGGAAGAGCGGAGGCGGCTGAGCTTCGGAAGTTCAAAGGGCGTCGCGCGCCAAGCCCAGATTGCGCGGCTGGCAAATCCGGGCAACCGTAAAAAAATTATCGCGGACTCTGCCGTCGAGTAAGTTTTGTCTTGAATTTATCAACCTTTCCTTTACATAAATTGGGTGGCCATTTTTCAGAAGCAACTATGCCTGAAGCCACAGACCGTGTCGAGAAGAAGCGTAAGCTTCAAGATGGCCCCGAACTCGAGATCGATGTATCTGCGCCGGAACCTCAATCGAAAAAAGCCCTTCGTCTAGCGAAGAAGAACAAGACCAGCGGAGCTTCCAAAGATACCGAAAATGTCTCGACTGAGAATTCTAAATCTGCAAAGGACTCCGACTCACAACCTAAGCGTTCTCCCTACGGAATCTGGGTTGGAAACATGGTCTTCTCAACCACGCAAAAAGATCTCGTTGATCACATCGTCAAATTCTCCGAGCTTCCTGAATCTACAATCACCCGAGTCAACATGTCCAAGGGACCAGAGAAGTTCGGAAGGCCTCAAAATAAGGGATTCGCTTATGTCGATTTCTCTACTCGGGAGGCCCAGGATACTGCTGTGGAAAAAGTGAACGAGACACTTCTGACGGGCCGCCCATTGCTGATCAAGCCTGCAAACAACTTTGAGGGCCGACCCGACAAGTCTCAGGTGCCAGCGGCTGCTAGCGGCAACCCCCCATCTCGACGTATCTATGTCGGCAACCTTAGCTACGATGCTACAAAAGAGTCCCTCGAGGAACATTTCGGCCGATGCGGAACCCTGACCCATGTACATGTCGCAACATTCCAGGACTCTGGTAAATGCCGAGGTTTCGCTTGGGTCGAATTTGAGGATCTCGCAATTGCGGAATCGGCGGTGAAGGGATTTGTAATGGTCAAGGATGAGGATGAGGAGGAAGAGGAAGAAGAGTCGGATGACAGCTCGGACTCAGACTCCGAGAATGAGAGAAAGAAGAAGAAAGCGAAGAAGCCCAAGATGCGCAAGATCTGGGTCAACAACCATCTGGGTCGCCGCATTCGTATGGAATTCGCAGAGGATGCGCAAACCCGGTATAAGAAGCGCTTTGGAAAGGATAGTGAAGGAAAGAAGAACAATGACGGCTCTTCTGAAGAACAACCTCGCATGCGCAAGCCTAGAAAGCAAGAGGTTGACGAAAGTCGTTACTCCAAGGAAACTGTACAACGACTCAGTGGTGCCATTGTCGAGGGACAAGGCAAGAAGCTCACTTTTGACTAAACATTTCTCATGATTGGGAAACTTTGATACAGCGAATTTGCTGCATGCGCTTCCCAAGTGTGGGTCTTTTATTATTATTGACGGTCCACTGTGATCCATTCGTCAGGCGTTGGAAGTATGATTGTTTTTTCTTTGGGCCTCTCTACAGCAAGGATCATCTGGCTGGTCTGCAATCGCCTTGACGTGGCATCGAAGCCAAGAAAGCCCAACTTGGGCCCCTATCTGGTCCAAAAGATACCCCACGCAAAAGTTTTGTATACCTTGGTTGAATTCTCAAGGTAGTTTCTCGAGTCTTCACTTTGTATGTATTTTGGTTGTGATAGACGTTATCAATCGAGGGTGGCCGGATAGGATCCGCTACTCTGTCGGGCGGATCCACCTCAGCACCCTTACTGATGGTTCTGCACTAAAACGCATATATACTTCCTTTGTGCCTTTGTTGGCTGAGAGGCCAAACGCACAATGAGCCGAAGGAAAAGGTGAAATAAGTTCATTCGAAAAAGCCCTTTAAAAAAATTAGACAAACCTGAGCATCATGCTATAAAGCGTACATAAGTTACATCTTCAAATAAGCGTTAGATGCCTGAGGTCTCCGATCTGCGCAGAAAAACGGGCAGAATCATTCACCGCCTGCTGACGTCTCCAAGGCCTTGCCTGTTCTGGCGTCGATATACTGATGCTCTGTGCTTCCTGTTTGTCTGGACTGCATCTCTTCTTTTCATCTCCCCTTCCTTTTTGTTTTCTCTTCTATGCCCTCTTCACTTTGATTTCTCGAAGTGGTTTTTTAACCATCCTTTTTTTTAAACCTCTCTTTTTGCATTATTCTTGCCACTTGGATCATCTCGTTGCACCGCTCATCTACATTCGCCGCGCTTCCTCCTCCCCCCTCCATCCCTTCCTGGTTGGCGGGCCCCAACGCCAACCACATACTTACCCGGAAGGTACTCGATCTCATCAGGTAGTAGCTGCCGTTCGAATACCATATGGCTCCCCGTCGACGTCATATCGGCGCAAGCCGCAGGAAGAGAAGGGACGATGAGGGCGAGGAAGAGGGCTCAGCTGCCGGAGATCTGGAAGATGACTCCTTGAGTGAAGGCTCTGTATCAAGCCACCCAGGCGATGAGGATGCCGATGTGGAAGGTAGCGAGGAAGAGCAAGAGACAAAACCAGAGGCAACGGGTAAATCGAATCGCGGGAAAGTCAACGGCCGAGAGCCAGGAAAGTCGAAACGACGCAGCTCGGCAACACCCAATAAGCCTGGACTGAAAACAACGGTATCAGACACGGAGGCAATGTTGGACGGTTTGAAAGTCACCGACGAAGACGACGAAGTCGAGTTCGACCAACTGGAAGAAGATCGAGAGCTCCAGACCGGCCGAACACCGTCGGCCCCTCCCACCGAGCCAAAGCGGGAAACTTTGGCTGCGAAGAAGCGCCGGGAGCATGAGAAATATGTCAAGGAGCGCGATCAGAACCCAGCCTTTGTACCCACGCGGGGTCGATTCTTTCTCCACGACAATCGAACAACAGAGGCCGGTCCTAACGGTCATCGTCCATTAAACAAGGGCAAATCCCGGCCCGTTGGTCTGATAGTCGATGGAAATTCTCGCAGGTACAATCAGAAATTTCCAAGCAAACAAGCATTATCATCATCATTATTACTAACATTATCCAGAAACTCAACAAAGACCGATGCTAGTGAGGGAAAGTGGGACCATGACCTTCATGCAATGGTAGCTGGCGATGAACCATCTGGACCGAAGCAGCAGCCTGCTCCTTCCGCGATGGCCGCAGGAACCAATCCATCATCTACGAATGTCCCAACTGCCCCTCGATCTCTTCCGCCGAATCGATCATTCTCTAGTACTACTCTTGTTGGGAATGTGCCGGTTATGGTTTTCTTGCCGGGTATGAGCCAGGCAAAACCCTTCCCAGCAGTACCCAAAAAACAGCATACACGACTTCCCCAGCATCGACCTCCTTTGAGAAGGGATAAGCCGGTGCGGATTTCCCTTCCTGGTCAATCTCCCCGTTATATCTTTCCGTCTACTGAGCGTTCCTTTATCTTTATTCCTCGCGCATTACGCCCTAACCAGCAAGGTTATCGAGGCCGCGGCCGTGGTGGTTTTTATCCCGGACGTCGACCAAGCTACTATCCCAGCACCTATACACCCAGCGTTGCCAGTCGCCGGTCTTCGTTCGGTATGGGCTCCCAGGACGGATTTCCGTCGCCTGCGGGCTCGGTTTACTCTCGCCCATCGATGGCTCACCCTGACATGGGCAAACCAATCGTTCGACTACCACCTCCACCCCGTCCACCAGTTGGAATTCCTCCAGTTGGTCCCGGTGCTGGTATGCCAGGGCCGATGCCCATGCCATCAATGCTTCCCCCGTATCCACCCTACCGTGAAAGCCGTCCGGCTCCGATCCCGATGCATCAACCTCGCCCCCAGAAAGCTGTTTCTGTGGCAGATATTGAAAGTCCCGCCAACCTCCAATTCAACCCACCACAGCCTCAGCAAGAACAACCGTTCCACCACCAAGTCCCTGTGCCTGTTGCCGGTCCTGGCCAGGAGTTAGTTCCACACGCCCCGCCAGGACAATCCTCAGGGACCCCACTATCTCAAATCCCCGAGCGAGCTGTCCATGCCGACTCTTTCCGCCCATACTCCTATCAGCAGCCCTCTGGTTACTACCCCGGGTACGCACCTAGTGGGATGTATTACCCCGGATATAATGGCCCGATGGGACCGGGTGCGTCCGTGCCAAATTTCCCTTCTGGCCAGGCGCCGATGCCTTATGTCCTTCCACAAGCCGCGAGTGAGCAATCCGGACAACCGGGAACGGTAGCCCATGAGTCTGGTGGCACGGTATACTTCTACGACACTAGCCAGATGTATCAGAACCCCAATAACTATGGACCGGGGCCTGGGGGTGTAGTCGGAATGGGTGGCATGATGACACCGCCAGGCACGACCTACTACTATCCTCAAGGACCTGGGGCCGGGGGTATGTATTATGGGCAACAGTGATTTTCTCTTCTTTTTCTTTTCTTTCTTCTCTTTTCCATTCATCGCCTGCCAGCCTCGTTTTCTTGATTATGACAAGTTCGCAGCCTTCCGTTTCCGCATGTTTCCCTCTTACTTACCCCATTTTCGACTTATGCGTCACTTTATTTTATTTTCTTTCTCTTCTTCTGGAAAGCCTATTCATTCCTTTTTCTCCTCCCCGCCCACCTCCTCTTTTTTCTTGTTGATCCTGGTTAGACTTGGAATCGGATGCATTTGAGCGTTCTTTTTTTTTTTTTTTCTCTTTCTTCCCCCCTCTCTCTTTCTCTCTCTCTTCATATCCCCGCATTGTGGCACCCCCTCATCGTCCTCTTGCATGCATCTAGGCCTAGCGCATGACCTCATTCACCGTCTGTTACTGAAATGGGGATACGAAATACAAACTAAAAGTACCTGAGCCTTTTGCTCTCGACCTAGTTACTATCCTGTATCTCGCCCGTATCCGACTTGTATCGGCCTCACTTTATCTGTAATCTTCCCGCATACACCCGTAATAATACCCGTACCAACCCCGTATTCTGCCTGACGCCATATTACCTAAGCCGTGGTCAGCTGCCCCAAAATCCCCCCAAATCGTGCAACTTCGCTCGCATCCATCGTATTCCCTGCTGCCTTCTCTCTCCGTGGTTGATTCCCTTCCATCTTCATCTTCCACTGTTTGCTTCTAAAGAGACTTGTTCATTTCACATTTATCCCCTTCAATCTAGGAGAATTCCACCCCTTGATCGTCTATTATTCTTCTGCCTAGTATCCTTCACACCTCTACCCCCCCCCTCAATACTATCTTCTCTATCCTATCTCCTCTTACTTCATTACACACCTCGGCCGTCATGGCTACCCCGGCACAATCATCCCACCCGGGACCTGATCATCTCGTTACTATCAAAGTGCTCTATAATGATAGCAACCGTCGTTTCAAATTCCCTTTGAAAGACCTGCGACAGAATGTGTTGACCGACAAGGTAAGACTGACTCCGTCTCCACTTGAGCTCCGACCGGACCTCCAGTCCGCTGGGGATCCTCAATCTTATCAAAGATAGCCCGCATTACTCTGGGAGATAAAGCATTGTCATCAGGATAATGGCGGATGCGATGATCTGGACAGACCCAAGTTATATGGTTGCTGATTAACTGATGCATTCGGTTTAGCTTCGTACTGTTCTTGGAGTCCCGGCGGATGTTAACGTCATGCTCGAACGTTATTCCGACAGCGCCGGTTCGTATGTGCGTCTTGACAGTGACAACACGGCTGTCTACAAACAACTCTTCAGAGCAGCCAAAGCGAAGTCAAAGCTTCGAATCAAGGTTACTACAGTTGATACATCGGTGCCGGCCTCAACTCAGGCCCCTGCTAGCGAGGCTTCCCCGCCGCGGCACAATTATCTCGAGACTGTTCTAACCTCCCCAATCCCGGTTGCTCACCCGGAAACTCTCAACACTACTACTACTACTACTACTACTACTACTACTACTACTACTACTACTCCTCCTGCTACTACCTCCCAACCTAACTCATCAGACATCACACCCTCTTCTCTTAGCTCGCCTTCAAACCAACCTCAGTATCGAAGTTTCGATATGGAGGAGAACAAGCGTCACTTTTCGGCGATTGCTCACACTTCTCCAAGTGGCATGTTCTGCATCGACTGTAATAATTGCGGCGGTTCGATTGCAAACGAACACTACCACTGCAGTATATGCGAACATGGAGATTATGATCTCTGCCCTGAGTGCCTTGACGCTGGTGCTTCCTGTCTTGGAGAAGGACATTGGTTGATTAAGAGGGTGGTGCAGGGCGGTCTCGTCACCCCCAGCACTACTGAGACAATTCCCCCTCGTCAAAAGGCTGCACAGCAAACGAGGTCTGTGGCACCAGTTGTACCTCTCCCAGAGACTAAGCTTGTGCCCGAGATGGCTGGCCCTCCCATCCCCATTGTTGCTGCCCCGGCTACTACTCCTGCTTCTTCCAAGACCCCGGGTCCCGATATGGCCACTCAGGTTTGTGATAAGCCTATTTGTAATGGATGCTGTCGTGGTATGTGTTCCCTCTCTCGCACTTGCTTCCATAACAATGTCTGTGATCTAATCTAACAGATTATACAGAGACCGATGAAACAAACCTGGTCCGCTGCAATGACTGTGAAGACTATGACTTGTGCCTTCGTTGTCTCATGCGGAACAAGCATGGTCACCACCCGGCCCACAAATTCTTGCCTGGAATTGACCGCAACTTCTGCCTGAAGAATATCATAATGTCTCGCTGCCTTCCAGGTCGTCAATTCAAGCACGCAGCTATCTGTGATGGATGTGACAAGCGCATCATTGGTATTCGTCACAAATGCTTGAGCTGCCCTGACTGGGACTACTGCGGTAACTGCGCTTCCCATGCCAAGAGTAGCCACCCTGGTCACCGATTTGCTCCGATCTATGAGGCTATCGGCGATCAGCCCCGTGAAATGGATATCCACTACGGAATCTTCTGTGACGGTCCACTTTGCAAGGACAAGCCTGCTCAGAGCTATATTCAAGGTGTCCGCTACAAGTGTGCAGTCTGTGATGATGTTGACTTTTGTGCCAACTGTGAGGCTTTCCCAACTAACGCCCACAATCACACCCACCCATTGGTCAAATTCAAGACTCCCATCCGCTCTGTGACTGTAAACACGGTGACGGAGGATCTTCCTCCCATGCAGCATCTGGGTGACCACGAGCGAGTTCTCTCCGAGTCACCGGCCAAGGTTGAAAAACCGGTTGAGATGTTTGCAAGCAAGGTAGAGAAGCATGAGGATGAGACTGAGAAGACCAAAAACGCCGAGCCAGAGCCAGAGCGAGAGCCAACTCCGGCACCGCCTGTCAATGAAGTTCCCGCTCCCGCTCCCGCTCCCACTCCAGCACCAGCTACGAAAGAAGAGTTTGGAAACTCGGAAGATTACCAGGCTTACTTCCTTCGGGATGCTATCGCGGACGGAACCAAGTTACCTCCTGACACTGCGTTCCGCCAGACTTGGTCGCTTTATAACCCAGGACCTCTTGCTTGGCCCGCTGGTAGTGACGTCCGCTTTGTTGGCGGAGACACCATGTTCGATGTCGATGCAAGCCATCCATCTAGCGTACATGCAATTCACTCGGCCATGGAGAGCAACAAATTGTCTGCTCCTCTAGAGCCTGGCTCGAGCTTTGACTTTAGTGTGACCCTGCGGACACCCCAGCGGGAGGGTACTGCCATTTCGTACTGGCGACTGAAGCTGCCTAACGGAGTTGCGATCGGTCACCGACTTTGGTGTGACATTCAAGTGCAGGCAACCCGCATTCCCGCCATTGCTACCGAATCTGAGACCCCTGCATCCACTCAACCTGAGACTACCAGCAGTGGAATGATCTTCCCCAAGTTGGAGAAGGAGTCTCCTGAGGCGAGCACCCATGAAGCTGAAGCTGTGGCCCCGATTCACAATGCTCCGACGATGTCGAATGCTTCCGAAGGTGACATTCTTGAGGATGTGGAGAGCTTGACTTTGGAAGATGCCTCCACCGATGCAGGATTCCTCACCGACGAAGAATATGATGTTCTAGATGCTAGTGACCAGGAATTCCTTGAGGCTAAACAGTCGATTCACTAGACTTACGTGATGCGACATCAGAATGAAGTCGTTGATTTTCCTCCCTCATTCTTATTTGTTTTTGATTCTTTTTATTTCCGGAGCTGGCCACTCCAGCGATGGCTAGGCTCGATAATGATTTTTCTTCACGATATTCTGAAATCTTATTCTGTTTCTTCTTCTTCATCTAGCTTATTCTTGCTCCTCCACTCATTGCTTGTTATTTGCAGATATTACTTTCATGCAGCAGGTCTCCTTGGGAAAATCCGGTCGAAACTCCCCAAAAAAAAGTCCTCGTGCAACCTCACATAGTTCAATGCATTGTCCTTGCTATCTTGCTATCAGAATATAACTATCGCACATATCCCTCGTACGATGTATCCATACTTTATTGTAGTCCCTCCTCGGTCCACCCGCGACTCCACCATCCCCGCGCCAGCGGAGACGATCTATTCTACTTGCCGACCAGCCTCCGAGGCAATTCCACTTGAGTTATGGAGACAGCTCGGACTCTTTTTTCCCTCCTCCTTCTGCTTCTTCTGTTTTAGTCTTTCATTTTGTTATCCCCTCTCC